>Ga0308013_10000225_pt1 | contig 32495 bp, 37 predicted proteins | sample Neamet181_FD_203131 | JGI IMG/M metagenome (GOLD analysis project Ga0308013, IMG submission 203131) | Marine microbial communities from water near the shore, Antarctic Ocean - #181 | ecosystem: Environmental > Aquatic > Marine > Unclassified | place: Southern Ocean | collected 2014-07-25
CAACATATTTTATCATCTGATTTTTTTAAAAAAAAGTATTCCCAAAAATAAAAAATTATTCTTGGGAATAAATAGTGAGCTCTATTTACCTGAATAATATAAAACAAGGGAATCTAAATCTCTAAAATATAAATTTGCAGTTTTAAGCTCAGAAGCAATTTGTTCAAATTTATTTAGGTCCGTAATGTTTTTAAAATAATATGCAGTTATAGCATCTTTAAACAAAACAACCCCAGGTGGTTGAAAAACCAAAATCCTATTTAATTTTATTTTATATTCTTTTTTTATGTTTTTAGAAATTTTTTTTAATTGTCTTAAATAAACTTTAGATTTTTTTTCTGATGTATACCAGATTTTAAATGATTTTATAGATTTTTTTTTGAAAATTTCAGCAGCTTTATTCTGCTCCGCTTTTTCTTGAACTCTTTTTTTTGCATCCAATCTTTTTTTAATGGCTTCTGCTAGTTGTTTCTCCGAAGCTATTCTTTCTTCATCTGCTCTTCTTTCTTCCTCATTTTTTTTCTTTTCTGCTTTCTCTTGTGCTCTTTTACTGACTTCTGTTCGTTGTTTCTCTTTAGCTATTCTTTCTTCCTCGACTATTCTTTCTTCCTCGATTATTCTTTCTTCCTCATCTTTATTCTTTTCTTGTTGTCTTTTTCTGGCTTCATCTCTTTCTTTTTTTTCTCGAGCTAGTTTTTCACCAACTAATGATGGGTTTTTACTAAAAATTAATTCTATTGATTCTTTTCCAACAAATGTTTCATAAATAAGATTAATTTTGAAATCAGTTCCAAATCTATTTTGAGTTTTACCTAAATATTTAAAAGTATTATAATCATCTAAAATATAATAAAAACCATAGTCCTTTCGCTCATCACGTGCAATATCTCCTCCTCTGACTACAATATCATCGCCTAATCCAATTCTTGGTACACTCCAATTTTTACCAGAGTTACTACTTTTTACTTGATTATACCCTGTATCATCAATATCAATATAAACTTTATTTTTACTGTCCTTAACTCTATATGGAGAAATATTCGTCCTATAATCGCTGCCTTCTTTAACATAAAAATAACTCTTTGTATTGTTTGAGGATTTAAGCAAAATTATGGAATCTGTATCATTATAAGCCCCATAAGTAATCTTAGAGTCTTTAATAACATCCGAATGAACTATATTGAAGCTATCTCTAAATATTTTGAAAACTTCCTCATTCATCAAGTTTTCACTAACATCATCAAAGGAAAGACTACCATAACCACTTCCATATTTAGAATTATCAATTTTTGATATAATTTTTTCAGCTGTTTCTATATCACGTTCAGACTGACTTAAAAAAGCAAAATCAAATCCATAGGAGGTTATTTCAAATGGATCTAACATCGGTAAATTATTTTCATATGGAAAATTAGAATTAAATTCATTAGAGCCAAAAACACACACAAATGATAGCACATAAATTACGGCAAATGTTTTAATTCTATTTGATGCTACATTGACTGCACTTTTCTTTTTATTATGAAGATGCTTGTTTATTCTGGTAAAACTCCAGGCAATATTAATAATAAAAAATACAACTATTAAGGATGTCCAACTAGGTAGGAAAAACCAAATTGAAGTATATCCAATTAAGGAAATAACAAGTGACAAAAGCTTATTTTTTTTCCCAATTGTATTAATTAAAAAACTCTCATATTTAGAAATATTAGTTTTATTTAATTTTCTAATAGCATCAATTTTAACTTCATTTTTAGTGTTAGAAATAATTGTTTGGTCTAAAATTTTGTATTCTTTAATTTTAGCAAAAGTATCTTTAAATTCAGGAATCTGTAGCGTAATTGGAATTTTAATAGACTCTAAAGCTTTGAAATCTTTCTTAATGTCTAAGGTTTTAATAATATTAAAAAACAGTTGATCTAAGATTGTTTTATCATAAAGTAATTCACCATTATTATTTAAACCACCTTGATAAATATTTCCCCCAACATTAATATCAAATGTCATTGAAGCACAATCATCCAATTTGAATTTTATTTTTTTTGGTAATTGATTGTTAGCAAAATTTTGACTTGAAAAAAGGTTTTTTAGTTCTGGTGAATGTTCTTTAAGATTTTTAAACTCATATTTACCATACAGTTTGTGGTAATCAAACTCCTCTGAATAAGTATTTATTGAGCAAAAGTTTACATTAGGCTCACCGTCTAAAAATTGCTTATTTGAACTATCTTTTAAGGTACTTGAAATTATTAGGAAATCTGTAAAAGAGCCCTGTGCATTACAACTACTGCAATCAACTTTTCCTGTGCCGCTGCAACTGCAACATATAACCTGTCCGGCACCACTACAGTTCGAGCAAGTTACTCGTCCTGTTTGGCCACAATTTCTACATGGATTATAACCTTGACCGGAGCAACTATTACATCTTTTTGAGACACTTCTTCCTAAATCTGAATTATATTCAGTTGTGGATCCATCTCCTCCGCATGACCAGCAACTGTTCCTACCATCTCCACTGCAACTACTACAACTTATATCTCCTCTACCAGAGCAGTTGGAACATCTATTTTTTCCGCCACCATCACAAGTATAACAAGTTACCTGGCGCATTCCTCTACAGCTTAAGCAAGTTTGTGTTTCGTTAGTTCCATCAACGCGATACTGTTTGTTTTTAGATAAATTAACAAAAACAAAATCATTCCTTTTATAAGTATTAGAATATAGGTCAATATCACTCTCTGATTTGGACCTAGACTCTCTGACTCCTCTGTAATTGATTTCTCTTCCCTCTTTAATAATTCTTTCATCAAACAATGTCTGTACTCCCAGTCGTCTAGTTTTGGTAATTAATAGATTGGAAATTTTTAAATTAAATCTATCTAATGATAACTCTTTCTTTATATTGTTTTCTAATTTATTTTGTAGAATTGGCTTAAGCTGTAAAGTATTAGCATTAAAAACTAAATCCATAGATTTCTTTCTAAGCTTAAGACTTGAATCATTATTTTGAACTGAGAAAGAAGTACTTGTTTTCGTATTCTTTTTTTCAAATTCATCAATAATGTTTTCATCAACTAAACCTAGTTCATTAGCTAATAATTTAATATATTTTTTTTCTATATCAGAAAATTCTCCGTCTGAAGAGGCAGTTAAACAAAGCTCATTAATAAGATTTTTTGATTCATCGGCAGTTAATTCAATTCCCTTTAAAATTTGCTTTAAGAATCCAAGGGTATCTGTGGAGTTATTGCCACTATGTTCGTCTACTATTGATTTACAAAACTTAAAATTTTCATCACTGTAAAATAAGTCAACTAATTTAGATTTTTTGATGAATTTGGTCTCTGCTACTTTAACCTTTCCATCTAATGAAATTAGCCAATATAACAAAGTAAGATATAGTTGTTGTTTACTGTTCATTAGCTTTATTTAAAAATTTGATTTGAGAATATCTTCTCCAAATTAATAGCTTTATTAGATTCATCAATATTTTGAATAAATAACTTGATTATTTTGTAACTATCATCAGTCTCATTATCGAGCTTAGGATAACTAGATGAAAATTCTTTATGAATTTTCTTAAGTTTTGTAACTTCACTTTTTAAACCATTAGAAGTTTTATTTTTATAAGTATCTATGTGTTTGTTAATCTCTTGAACTAATTCATTATTTGCATCTTTACATAAGGACTCTGTTTCTTTGAAGAATATAGGCTTCTGAATTGAATTGATAATATTTAAATTATTTTCATTTGTTTCAATTAGTTCAATTGTACTTTCAATTGAACTCGGAGTTGATAGTGCAGCATCAAAAAAAGTTTTCAAAGCCTTGACTTTTTTTGCCAAGCTAGTTTGATAAAAACCTAATTTCATTATAAACTTTAAGTCACCATAAATCTTTTCTTTTAAAAATTTTGCTTTATTTTCAATTAGGGTGTTTGGATTTGGTTTGAAAACGTAGGATTCAGAGTTTGGGAGTCTAACTCTAATTAATTCCGTAGCATGTTTTATAAATTCAACCACATTTACATTGTTCTTCTCGTATTTAAAAAACAGCATTAAGTTACCTAATTGACCTTCACTTAATATATCACTAAGATATTGATTGTAGGGTTTACCGCTTAAAACCAAAGCATTTATATACTTCAACTTTATTGGTAAATGCTCCTTACTAAACGAATTAATCGAATTTTCATAAAAATTAACAAGTGACTCGTAAGATTTATTTTCTAAAAATTCACCAAAAGAAAAATTAATAAAATAATTAATCGAATTCTCCTTAACTGTATTTGTAGTTTTCAGATGGTACAAAAAATCTGTACCAGTCAATTTAATTATATCCTCAAGCTTTTTATTACTAATTTTTTTATCTTTCTTTTTTTCAGTGAGGTACAATCCAACCAGCGCATTTATATTTAAAGGATTAGCTTCAAATGATTTGTTGAAGCTGTTAGCTGCCTTTTCATAAAACTCTTGTTTGAAGAGTTCCATGCCAATTTTGAACTGCTCAGAGGATTCAGTTGCCTTGGAATACTCTATCAATCCAACAATTTTTCCAAGCTTATCGTCAATTGATCCAAGATACCATTTGATTTCTTCTAAACCAGATATCAATGAAGCCTCGAGGGAGTTTACTGCATTAACAACAGACGAAAATCCTTCAATAGTATTTTCTTGTAATTCATTCAAACAACCTGCTAAATAGTCTGTTTGTTCTTTAATTTGACTATTTACGCCTCCGACAGCAAGAAGTGTAGCAGCCTGTAAACCAACTTGCCAACCCATTCTAGATTTGATCGATTTTAAATATTCCTGACTCATTTAAGATAAAAAATAAACTAATTAAATCACTAATTTACATAAAAAATTAGAAACAATAAAAAACCCAACAATCATATATTTTGAAATTATAATCAAAACATTTTTCAAGTTGAGGTTCAATATTCGACTTTTTCCATAGTTCAAATGCTAATTTCATTTGAATTGATTTTCATTCAAATAAAATGATTCACTATTATTTTTAGAAATAATATTTTCACAAATACTGTTTATATGGCTGATATAGTTCACAAATTATAATTAAAGATATTAAAATTCCGGACAATTTTTAGATGAAATGACCTTTCAACATGTGAAAGATAAAAGTATCGATATCTATTATAATTTAGTGAAAAACTTTTAATTAATCTGTTTAATAATATAACTAAAGTTTCCAAAATCAAAGGTATCTCCTTCTGTTTTAAATCTCAATAATTTTCCTAATGTAGAATCAAATAGTGTTAATGAATACCCTTTCTCAAATGTAACATCATCATCTCTTGAATCTGTTAATATTTTTTTTTGAGTAATTTTTCCATCACTAGATTCAAATACTATTTTCGAGTTTAAATCAGCTACTTTTATACCGTCATCTGTTGAGTTACACCAATCTGCAAAACTGTCAAATCTTCCAAAAAAGAATAACTTTCCATTTTCCCAATGTCCAATTTTGTAGGGAATTCCACCTTGAGGATGATGTATAATGATTCCGTTATACTCAAAATCAGTCCCTAAAAACTTATAAGTTCCCCTGTTTATCCATTCTAAAACAGGAAATATATCTATCATTCCTCTGTTCCATCTGTTGTAGGTGTATGCTGCAACATTTTTAACAGAAAACAGCTTATTTGATTCTAGAAAAGACCTTAATTCTGAATGGGAATATATTTTTCCTTTAGTAAAGCTAGCATTTAAATCATTTAACATCTCATTTTTAGTGTAAATCATATTTTTATCTTTAAATAATCCAATATTGCCCCCCAATTTCTGAAGTTTTCTGATCCAAAATGCAACCATTCCCCTTTAAACTCAGAAGCACCGTTAAATCTTCTATCGTCAATTAGGTAATCTCCAATTAACAATTGCTTGTGATGACATAAAATCAAATTCTTTCTAATCAATTTTTCATCAAAATGTTTTGCAACCCACAATCTTTTATGCATCCATGCTTCTGGGTTATCCCAAGGAGCTGTAGATAAAAAATAGACATCAAAATCTTTATGGTTTAAAAGTATATTTACCGATACTATAGCATCGGTAATAGGTTCTAAATTTTCATAAACTCCTGGCAATTTATCAGGCCTACCGATATAGGGCGTAATGGTAGATAATGGATGGTTTTTTCTACCTTTTTCAAAATCAGCAACAACTCCATCTAGGTCAATGTATATAATCTTCATAAAATAAAAATTTATATTGTATTTTGCAATTTATTAAAAATATTCAATAAATTTAGCTTCTAATATACAGATTATCAAATAATAATTTTTAAATGAAATTTTCAAAAATCGTAATTCTATTATTTTTATTGTTATCAAACTTCTCATGGGCTAACTCAGAAATTGATTCCTTAAAAATTAAAAGACTTAAAAACCATGTCTCATCTTTAGATTACATCACCAGACAAATTGATAATAGTAAATATTACTTAAATTTAAATAAATCTTATTGTGATTCAATTTTATCAATTGACCCTTCAAATAAATTTGCACTTGATTTTAAAGAAAAAATTAATTTAACATTAGCAACCTGTGACCAAAACATAAACCATAAAATAGAATTATTTCCTTTTTTTAATGGCTTTCCACATTACATGGGTTTTGCCGATGACCCAATAGAATATGCTTACGACGATAGTCTTGAAAAACTACTAAGCTCTAAATATCCAAAAGTTGAAAATGGTCCCATTTCAAATACTAATATTTCATCTATTGTGGTAAGAAACTCATGTGATGACGAAATGTTTGAAATTGTAAACCAAATTTTACTAAAAAACACCAATCACTATATAATACCAAAACATGAATTAGAAGAGATTTTAGGAAAGAGCACTGCCACAAGTCTAATTAACGGAAATGTGGACTTAGAAGCTGTTTCATTACTCTCTGAGAAATTAAACTTAGATAGACTGGGTATTTTTAATGTAAATGATCTGGATGTTATCAATAATTCCATATGGTTGGTCCAATCGGAATTTTATACATTTCATAAAGAACATGGATTTGCAGAGCCAATATTTACTAGAGGTTTTAATATAGACAAACGTTCTTTTAGTATTATTTATATACTATTATTGATTATTAAATCTATTCTGTTAATAGCTTTCATCTCTTTTTTAAATCAAAAATTAAAAAGAATATTTAACAGTAGTGACAACATAATTAAAGATTTATTGAATTTATTTATAGATAAGATAAAATTTGTAGGAATAAGTTTTATCGTTCCCTTAATCTTTTCATTTATTTTAATTTATTCTATTTCCTATTTGATGCCCAGTGCAGAAGAACATTTTGAAGAATTTTCTGCAAAATTCTGGTTGTTCTCAATCACCATAGGGATGAGTATTATTCCAACTATAGTGAATCTTTACTTTGTAAATAGAATGGATTTAGATGGTTTCCACACTGTAAAAGGATACCGTTATTTTGCTAATAGTTCATTATATGCTACTTACTTCCCATTATTTGTTTTTTATATTATCCAATTTGAAACATACCCAATAACCGAACATTTTCTTTTAATTGGAATTACTTTATTAATTGGTGATTTATTAGCAAGATCTTATTTTCAATTTTCTTCCGTTACAAACAATAGTGCTTTAAAAAAACAAGGTGTTTATGGAATTATATTAGGAATTGTGGCCCTGCTGTTATTTAACTCAATAATACTAACGAGTCTTACAATAGCAAACTTAGGTATAAGTGTTGTTGTAATTCTTCCGCTCTCAATAGCTCATTACGCAATTGGTTATTACTTAAATAGAACCTTTGAATATGACCTTAGTCAATCTAGTAACAAAACACTGCTTAGTAATGTTCCATATATTAAGGAATTATTGAATCCAAAAGATGCTATTTTCAATAAAATTGTGAGTACCATGTCTGATACTGAATTAAATATAATGATCGTGTCAGGGCCTGCTGGAATAGGAAAAACAAGAGGTTTGTTAGAAGCAAAAGAATTATTTGAACTTAGTGGATGGGATTGGTATTATGGTGACTGTGATGAGCTACAAGGAGAAAATGCCATTTCTTATGAGCCTTTTTTGGAAGGATTTAAGGAATTACTTAAGATTGAAGAGTTCACTAATCGGGGTGAAAAAATGGAGAAGTCTATGGGTAAGGCTGTAAACATTGGAGCTGCTATAATGGATATTGATGCCTCATTTATTGGAGGCTATGAAAGAAATATAGAAAGATCAATTTCAGAAATGTGTATTGAAATAATTGATAAATTAGAAAGCCGAAAAAATAAAACAATTTTTGTTATGGAGGATCTTCATTGGATCGATCCAGAAAGTTATGCATTTCTTAATAAGTTTATTGAAATGATTAATAGAAATAAATTTCTCAGAGGAAACATGTGTATAGTCTTATCGATTAGAGAAGAAAGCTTATTTGATTACCGAGGGCCTTCTTTAAGTCAATTAATAGCAAAAACAAATGATCTAAATAAAAACTCTTCTTTTAAATTTAAAGTTGAAGAACTTTTAAATTTCAGCAACTTCAATGCCGTAGACTTTGTGAAGCATTTGAGCCTGCAAAACAATCAATTTAAGATACAAAGCAACTCTTTAGTTGAAATTAATTCACTTTTAAATAATTCAATAAAGGAGAAAAATATGCTAGGGCAAATTACCCCGCTATATATTTTTAAAACCCTTGAAAAATGGATAAGTGATGGCCTATTAAAATATAGTCCAAGCGGATATCTATTGACTGCGAGTATAAATAGTGATAGTTTACCAAATGACATGGAAGTAGATAGCTTCTATCATACTATTATTGATCAGTACGATCAAAAGTGGCAACGACTTCTAGAAAGTGCTTCAACAATTGGAAATAAATTTAACGCAGATATATTAACACAAGTTTGGGGATATGAACTACTAGATGTTTTAGGGTTCTTAGAAAAGGTAGTTGAAGACAATCTATTAATTGATATCTCAGAAGAAGATAACATTTATGAATTTAAAGATAAACGAATCATTAGTTCCATAAAGTCCTATTTTAATAAAGATGATAATAGTGGTGACAAGCAAATCATAAAAGAATACAATAAACGATACTTACATTTACAGAATACTATTATAGAAAACCCCCATAACCATAGCGTTGAGGAAATTTTATCTATCATTAGAAGACTTTCATCCTTATTAATAAATGAGACCTATTTAAAAATTGCTGAAAAATTAATTTTAGAGGTAGTGGTTAGGCTAGTTAAGCAAGGTGAAGAGGATAAATTATTAGGATTTAATGCTTTTTTAATAAGTACAAAAAAATTAAATCATGTTACTGAACTCATTTCTTACCTTATTCAAATAAATAGTTTCTCATCCATACATATTTCAAAATTAAACGAAATTAGAGACGAAGTCTCTGTTATTGAAACTAAATCGAATTCCATTACATTAGATTTAAAGTTGTTCATCTTATTTATTTTGAAAAATAAACACCATATAAAATCAAAAGAGTTTGTGAGACTCTCCGAATTAGAATATATAAAAGATAAAATATTTAATGAATTTAAAGGAAACCTTCAATTTAAATTTGCAATTGAATACATGTTATATAGTTATAAATCGGCTAAAGAATCCATTCAAATTTTAAAAGATTTTTATACAAATGTTGAACAAAAAACTGAAGAACATAATCAACTAATTGAATTACAAGAATTGGAATTCATGGGGTTAGACAGTCCTACTAAAAAGGAAGAAATTGATGAAAGATCATTCAAATTAATTGAGAAAATTAAGGACATAAAAAGTTCCTCTATTAAGTTCAAAATTTTAAACTTTAGATTGGAGTTTTTGGCAAGTATTTTAGAAAATGATGAGAAGGCAATTTTAGAGTTTAGGGAATACAATCACCTTTTAATATCAAGTGAAGGAGTCAACAAGTTATGGGTGGACTTTGTAATAAATTTCCTAGGAAGTTGGAGTGCTAGTACCTATATCATAAAACATCCAGATGAAGCCCAAGAGAAATTTTTAAAATGTGAAAATTATTTGAAAAAAATAATTGATTTTGGAATTTTAAGTAATGATTTGATTTCTTTTACACATGCTAAAAAAGAAGTGTTAGGGAATACCAAAAAACATGAAGAACTTAAAAAAGTTAGTTTAGACTATTTGAAGATGATCAAAGAATCTATTGGAGTAAAAAATATAGATTATGCATCTGCTTGTATGGACTTAGGTATAGTGTATGAAAATTTAAAGGAAGGAGAATTGTCTGTAAAGTATCGATTGATGGGTATTGACGTACTTCTTAAATTAGATCAATCTGACAGTATTAAGAAGCGCTTAGCAACAGCATATGGAAACCTTTCTCATATATATAGAAATCATTTAAACGATTCTAAAAATGCTATTATTTGCGCACAGAAATCTTTAGAATTCAAGGAGAGTTTTGAAAAAAATAAATCTTATGGTATTTCTCTATACAACTTGGGAATGGCTTATGCCATGAATAACGAATTTCAAAAATCTGCAGATTTTATTAAACAAGCTTTACAGTACTTTAAGGAAAGTTCTAATAAAGAAATATATCAAAAGTCTGTTCTCCAACTAAATTTAGGGATTATAATTAGTGAGTTTGATAAAAAAACAGCAAGAACCCTGTTGAAAAAATCAATAGAAAGAATAGAATCAAAAGATATTAACATATATTCATCAGATGATCCAAATAAAAGAATGGAAATTGCAAAAAATATACTAAAATTAAACGATGAGAATTTATAAAGAGTTATTGAGTAAGTGCACTAAATACTTAAGCATTGTTATTGTTGTTTTGTGTACATGTAACATACAAAGTCAAACAATTGTTAATACCGAAAACTTAATGAAATCCGTGGATTCCACATTAAGTGTAGGGTTTGGTTTAAATGGAGATTTTAAACTTGGAAACCTAGAATTATATCAATTTAACATTACTAATCAAATTGGTAAAAAGTATGATAATCATCTCATACGGTTTTTATTTAATTATGAATATATTTCAGAGAACAATGAAGTATTAGCCTCTGATTATACGGCGCAATTAAGATATAATTATAGCATAGATAATCATTCTGTATTCTCTTTTATTCAAAGTCAAAAATCAAAAGCCTTAAACCTTGATTATCGACATTTAATTGGAGGTGGGTATCGTCATAGCATCTATAAAAAAGAGGAGAATTATTTTGATTTTTCTTTAGGAGCATTTTATGAAGATGAATTATATTTAAAAAACACCCTAGACCAGGTTAACGTCTCAAACTACAGGCTTAGTTTAAGTTCTTTCTTTAAGGTTAAACTATCACAAAAATCTTTTATTAATACTAGTATTTATTACCAAATTAATTTTGAAAACGTTGAAGACACGCGTCTTTTTATTGAACCAAGGTGGTACTATGAATTTGATACAGTATCCTTATATCTAACCACCCAAATAAGGCATCATACCACTCCTTATATTGATATTAAAAAAACAGACTCAGAACTTTTAGTAGGAGTAGAATTTAATTTATAAAAACCGTATTATGGACATTTCACTAGCTATGAAGAATCAAATTTTATTTGATGATATTGATTTACTGCAGTTTACTCAAAATAAGCTAAAACAATGGCTAGTGTCTAACTTTGTAAATATACTATGTGATCATAAAATTTATATAGAAACGGTTTCAATAACTCCCCGTGAAAATATAGACTCCAATCTTTTGTATACACTAGAGGCTAGTAATGAAAATAAGACCTATTTAATGGAGTTTGGCGAATTAAAAACCCAAGACATGCCAAGGCTAACAAAAGGGAAGCTAGAGCGCTTATTTATTGTAAATATGAATGAAGACTTTGATTATGTAAATCTCCTAAAAAAAGCAAACGCAATGAGATACAATATATCTGTCATTAATAACACTCAAACGCTGCTATTGTTTTAATAAAGCTACTGTATGCTTTAATTAAAAATACCAGTCACATTTTTAATAGCATCAATAAAAACTTCAGCTGAAACCTGATGAGCCCCATCATATCGAGTGTAAGCAAAGTTCCCTATGCCATAAGTACTAAAATAAGATTGTACTAAAGCTCCATTAATTACTTTATCGGTTTTTCCTAGAAACACATTATGGTTAGTCTCTTTTAAATTACTGTCATCAACAACAGGATCAAAGGATCTTCCAATGACAGCCGGATTAAATAATATAGTTGGAATACCTAAGGTAGCTCCAATGAGATATGCAAAATAACCTCCCATTGAAGAGCCAATAATATAGTCTGGGTTTTGTTTTTTAATGTGAGCTATAATGATTGTAAAAGACTCCTTGTTGTGGTACTTAATAGATGGTGTATACACTTGATCAAAATTATTATTTAACCAAATTATCTTTAAACTTGTAGGGTCATTAGAAGACTCCAGGCCATGTAAATATGCTATTTTCATTTATGTGATTTACGAGTAACAATACTTCTACCCTAGTTTTTTTTAATTTAAAAAAATAGGTTTTTAATTTGAGTAGATTATTACTTCTGAAGATTTACAATCACTATCTAAATAGCTAGTAATTTCTAGCTTACTCCCTTTGTAATACAAGGAATCAATAAATTCCCATTCTGAGTCTAGACCTTCTATATACCCATCTAAAACAGAAAAATCAGCAACTTGTGGAACCTCATTAGATTCAATTTGGTATACACATATACCACCTTTTAATTCATCTACTGAAAATAAAATATGTTCAAATTCCTCACTAGGAATTATAACATAACCTTCACCTGTTTCTGAAGTACCAAATTCTTCATGATGAATAACACTTGACAATTCAAACCTATTCACTTCAGTGTTTTGGTCATCCTTAACTACAAAGATTGTTTTATCTAAATACCAAAAAGGCTTAGATACACGCAAAATATCCCAATTATCATCTGAAACAATAGTATCCTCAATATCGAATTTGATTTGTGATAACTCTTGAGCCCCAGCATCGTTTTTAAGGGTATTAATTTGTTCAACTTGCTCTAAATTTATAGATTTTGCTTTGGCATCAAGTGTCCAGCCGTAAAGTTCTATTGTGTAGTTATTCATGGATACTATTTTTTTCAGTAATTAATTACCTAATTTTTATTACTTTCATATAAATATATAACATTATGAGTAAACAAGATTTAATTGCGGCAATAGAATCTAGATTAGATACTATAGAAGGCTTGTTAGATGAACTTGAAGACAATCAGGTTAAAGTAGAACCCTTTAGGGATTCTTTGGGTAAGGTATGGAATGAATGGGAAAAATTATCTGAATAAACAACCTCTGTGGGGTATGTTATAATTAGAAATTAAACTGATACAATTATCCCCTAATCCTAAAAATTATAATCTTTCAAAAGGGATTGTTATTTGAAGGCAATTAAACAAGGCAGTATTTTCATCAGAAGGATTTACTTTTAGTGTAGAATTTTTTATTTTATCCAATTCAAAAAAGTCTTCATAAAATTCGGCAGAAGGAATACACTTTTTTATAATTTTTTTTAAACTTTTTAAATTTATAATAGCTTTTGTAGAGTCGAATACATAAGAAGACCAATATTTACTTTTATCTAAAACTATAAAATTGAATTTATTTTCATTTAATAAATTTGTAAATGTATTGTAATATTTCTCTACATTTTTGTGATTTATATACACAACTACTGGAACTGATTTTTTTTCTAGGTCTTCTAGTTTAATTGATTTGTCAATGTTTTTCTGAACAACTTTTATAGATTTTAAATAGATCTCTACTAACTCTTGTTCAAGTTTAAATAACTTATCCTGCCATTTTTCATTATAAAAATCGTCTTCAAACGCTTTTTCTTGATTGTATATTTCATCTAAATCTTCCATATTACTATAACTAGTACCTGCATAAATAAATGCGCCACTTGGATCATAGGATTCATCTTCATAGGTCCCTTTTATGACAATCTTGTTATCAATCTCCGACAACATATTGTGTAAGGTTTTCAGGAATGGAGTTGGCACTGAATTTGCAGATCTAATTACTATATTACATTTTTTTGGAAGGTTGTCGTGAACGTATTCTACATATAACCATTTAGAACCAATTAGTTTATTCCAAGTTTCGGTTGTTGGAAAATCTACTTCTTTATCCCAATCTTCTTTAGATGTTTCATCTGAAAAAGAATAGTCTGTTCCGTTTATATAATTAATTACATCAAGGGCATCTACTTCATTATTACCCTGTCTACATCTAAAAAGTTCTTGAAGCTTATTGGATACTTGTTTCTTGTTACTTAAAACTTTAACAAAAGTTCTCATTTCATTTGCCATAATATCTAATTTTATTTTTTTGCTAAAATATATTTAATGATGTGAATGATGATCGATTCGATGGAAGGTGCTGCAATATTTTAAATTTAAATGATTAATACTTTAAAAATGTATCTGAGTTAGCTCTAATAAGCTGAGGACAAACATCTATTTCTTTATAAATTATTTCCGTAATTAGTTTGTTGGCCCTAACATCAATTACACCATAAGTTTCATCTTTTTGAGAAAGCGAGAATAGGCTAGAATTATAATTACTGCCGTCCTCCAACTTAATGGGTAGCGCTCCAATATCTAGGCCCTTTGCTAAAAACCCTTTGCCTACAATTCGGTAATATTTTATTTCATTAAACATCTTCTTCGCTAATTCAGGGGTTAGTGTGCATTGGATTTTGTTTACACCTGTCTCAAGCATTTTCTGCAAATCTTCATTGAATTTTCTCTCGGGTTTTAGCATTATTTCACACCCATCTAGATTTTCGAAAACGGGTTTCATACCCTCTACACTAGAATACTTATATGGAATAGAAAGTTTATTTAGTGGATCTGTTCTGTAGTTGTGCCCCAGGTAAGTCAAGTTACTTCCTACATAGTGAAACCCAGAAATCCAATTTACATTGCTAATATCAAATATTTCAAGAGTGTCTGTATCCAAATATTTAAATTGCTGTTGCTTATAATAAATTATTGGAACCAGTCCATTGGCAAGGGTTCCGATATCTGTAAATCCTTGAAGTAGCACCTCATTATTAGATATTAATGCTAGCCCATCTTCTGCTTTATGTAATTCTATGTTATTAGCTATCTCTTTTATTTTCATGGTTTATATTATTTAAAAAAACATTATTTTTCTAAAACTATCAATTAGCCCTCTGGTTCACACTCAGCTATGCTAATAGTACAAGCTATTGAATCTACAACATGTTTTTTCCATTGGTCTTGTGTTATTTCTTGGTGTTTTTCATTAAAAAAAACAGCTCCATACTCACAGCAGATATCAATGAATTTACTAAAATTAGGGTTTGTAGAGGGTATAATAGTTGTTATCCCCTCAAGTTCTAGGTCACTAAAAAGAGCTTCATTATCATAAGAAATCGTGCTTAGTTCCTCAAAAAATCCCCAGCCATTTTGAGACCATAAATCATCAGGGTCTCCATCCAAACTATTTTTAATAATATAATCCTCAACGGTATCTTCCAAATCTCCCGTATTTATTCCTATATAGTATCCCATATTATTTGATTTATAAATATTTACTTATTAATTTTATTTAACTCCGGAAGAATACCAGTAAAATTAGTGAACTCCTCAATTAATTCTTTTTCTAATGACCTAGGGGACACGGATTGTTCAACTTGTAAACCCATTAAAGTTACAAATTCCGGAATAATTTCATAAAAATACACATCATAAATGACATCTTTTAAAAGGTTTTCTCTTACATATAAATTAGTTGATTCTGTATTAGAAAGATACATAGTTATTCTTGATTGCATACCTTCTGAAGCATTCGTGTCACCAAATTTTAAAACACTTTCTCCTTTAGCTAAAATATATACACCCTTTGATTTAGGTGCATCACCAACAAAATAGACTCCATGTTTCCTTTTTCTAATTTTATCTGGTTTGTTTATCGTTAAAAAACCAATTTTATTGAATCCATTCGTAATATAATGGCCAATTTTTCTCATTTTATATCAATTGCTGATTTTAATTCAATATTATTTTAACACCCGTTTTCTTCAATAATTCTGATAATTGACAGATTATCATGGAAGTACTGTCTTCATAATTTTCTGTGCTAATTTCAAAGATATGCCCAGAATTTGATTCAATAATAATATTACCACCTTCTGAAGTGGCAGAATTTGTGTCAGTCAATGTTAGTATGTTTACATCTGTCCAAGGCTCAATGTCAACGTCATTATGGTTATTTAAAAAACCCTCTAAGTCTTCTTCATCATCTTGATCTATTTCGATTTTTTGAATATATGCTATACCTGCGTCTGATAAAGCGTTCATTAATTCTAAAACGGGAGCAAAAGCATCGTCATAATCTATAGCCATTTGCGTCTGCTCTGCGGTAAGGAAAATACTAAAACTCAAATCGCCAAAAGAAATATTTGCCGAGTAGAGAATAAAACTATTGTCTAAATAGTCACCGGATAATGTCAACTGTAGCTTATTCATATTATATTTTTTTATAATTATATTATTTTTATTAAATCATAAAATCCACCTTCATTACTATTCCATTTTTCCTTTGTTATCACGCTCATCAATAAAGTTTCTAGGAAATCAAGCTTAGGATTTTTCTTATTGAAAGTGCAATTAAAACTAATTCCTTTTTTTTCTAATTTATCAACTATTTCATCAACGTTCGTATTCTCTATGGGTATATTATACCATTTAATATTAGGCTCTCTTCCTTCATTTATCGCCTGCTCAACTTTTTCAGCAATCTTAGTGTTAATGCGTCCACGAGTACTATTGTTGTTAGGAAATAATTTTGCTAGACCTTGATGTCTATAACCATCGTATTCAACTTTGAATCCTAATTTGTCCTTACCCGTGGATGACTTTCCAACATAAATAGGATCTTTATCATCTATTGAAAAAAAATACACGCCCTCTTTTCCAACTTGTACATTGCTAGCAACAAATTCAATAAACATGGTATAATGTGAAACCCCATTACTAAATAACTTAGGAAACAAGTGATTTGTACAATTACCATTAATTCTCTCTGCTTCAAAAATTGCCTTCACGAGGATAGCGTATGGTCGTTTCAATAACGCAGCATAACTACTAATAACTTCTCCATCATACATGCCTTTATCTTTGAGTCTCTTCAAAGAAATAGACATTTCTTTCGTTAATCTTTTAGTTTCTATTTTTTTACCTGACGCTGACTCAATAAAACCAGGCATAAATGATTTAATGAAATCTCGACCTTTAACATTTAACTTGAGTAGTTGTTTTCGAGCCTCACCTTTACCTGATTCGTTATTTGCCAACCAATCATTTATTGTTGTTATTTTTTTGGAATCAATAACAAGATTAGTATTAATTACATTAGAACCTGGAATAAAAAGATTAAACTCTTTTTCTAAATCAGAAATTTCAATAATATCACCACTAGAGCTCTTGAAATCGCAAATGAATTTTCCTTTTATTATTATAGAATCTCCTTCTTTGTACATTATTTATATTTATTTTTCAAACTCAAACACTTCACCATTTTGTTTCCAGATTTTAACAAATCTATGTGTACCCCGTGAAACACCTGAATCTATATTTTCTATGTTTTTATTATTAAAATAAAAACTATCCATTAATGATATTTCTCCATCGTCAAGTTCTAAAATCATTAAACTGTAACTAAAATTCTCAATTTTTAATTCTTCTTCTGATTCTAATTCAAAAACTGGACCTGCCCCTTTAAAATACTGAAAAGACCCCAAACAATTTTCATACTCCTCATTATACTGTGGTTCTGGACAAAAATAAGCACCACCATCATCATTTTGGGTAATATCACTCGAGTTAAATTCTAGAATTAAATTATTTGTTTCATCATAAATCTCGAACTCAATTTCATCATCTATACTAATCTTCTCATTTTCAACAGAACATTTATCCAAAAGAAAGGTCTCTTCTAATTCGTGATAATCCATTTCTCCAAACTCAATGTCATTAACCTCTATTTCGTTAATATTAGAAAACTGATAATGACAAATTTTCCCTGATGTTTTAACTGTATACTTCATAACTTATTTATTTTCAATTTCAACAAACCTCAACCGCAGATTAGACTAGCTAACTTCAGTATTTAAAAGATGGTATTTTGACTGAAACGTCTTTTCTAGTCTCTTATAAGAAAACTCTTCAATACTGCCACCAGAAACAACTTCAGCATTATACAAAGGGCTTTTTACATTATTACAAGTAAGGGATAGGTCATGTTCAAAAGAAGATATTCCCTTAGAAATAGAAATTCCTCCAAATGCCCATTTAGTATCCGGATTTTTAACTAATGATGTATATTTTGACTTTGGTTTAAGTATAAATACAGCATCAATTGTAAATACAGCGATAGCTTCATTAAAATCTAAAGAATAATTGCCTTTTTTTAAGTTTTCATTTGACAAATCGAAACTTACTTGATCGTATTTCCTTACATTTTCACTTGGCGCTAGAACGGAAATTGATAAATAAAAATCTTGTGTCATAAAATGACGTTTGATATCGATTAAAGATATATTACCACCATATATATCCAAGTTATGAGGTATGGATATTTGAAAATTTAATTTTATATTCATTTATTTACCTTTTTTTTAATTATTCAATTTCAACAGTTGGTCTTCCGGTTAGGTACACATCGTCTACAGTATCAGAATACAATTTTCTTTGTTCTTTTTCTAACATCCAGTCACTGCCGTATTTCGTAAATTTTACAATCTCTGTACCACCAACTCTAAGCCCAATTTGTGAAAACAGGATTAACCCACTATTTTTAAAATCATTGAATACAACGTTTTTGATATTGAGTTGAAATTTTAATTCTCCTGTTAAATGCAGGCGCCCATTTTCATACTTGCACGTAAAAGTATCAAAATCTGAAATATTATCATAAGAAATGGTGAAATCTGCTCCACGAGACAAACTGTTTTCAAATGTATATCCAGGAATTGAAGAGAGACTTAGCGATAGATAGTCTATATGATCGATATCACGAGATTTCCCAGACAAGACCTCTTCTTTTGTAAATTTAATTACATCAAATACTTTTTCACTTAAAAGATTGGGGGCTGCATTTACTTTTTCTTCTGATTGAAGATCTAACTTAAATAGTTCTCCAGAAAAAATTATTCTTCCTTTACATTTCATATCAATTGTTGATTTTAATTTTTAGAATACTATTCAGAAATTGCATACCATTCACAATATTTTTTAAAACATTTTTTTGCCTCTTCAAGTTCGTTAAAATAATGCAATTCAATAATTTCAATGTGAGAACTACTCTCTAAGTCTTCTTCTTTAGTTTGAGCAAATTCTATAGTATCTACACCGAAACCTTTACCTCCTTCTCCATCAGTTACAGCTAGTTCAATACCATAAGCATAGCACTCACCCTCTGTATCCTGATGTTCATCTAAACAGACTCTATATCTTTCATTATTAAATTCTGAAATCATTATATACTATTTTGTATTGAATATTTGCTGTAGGGCTTTTTTGAAAAAAACCCATACATCTTGTGGCATATTATACTTCTCATCAAGTCTAGTATCATTGTCAAGATTATTTATTGAATAAATACATTCTTTCTTTTCATTTAAGACAAAAACCGACATGTTTTTATATAATTCTAAATTCACTGGCAGGCCACCTTTGAAATTTGTTTTGTCATTTGTATCAAGAGACAGAATATATATTTCTTTATTACCGCGAACCTCTGGTGGAAATTGAAAAGTTTGATATCCCAAACTGTTCATACAACCAAAGGAGTTTCCTTTGATTTTAACAGTGAAATCTTCAATACCGGTTAGATCAAGCTCAGATAGATTCCAATCAGAAGATACTTTTTCTGGTATTTCAACCAATGCAACTATCCTTAAATTTCCATCAGTCACAGGTTCAGTATTGTCAGATTCTTTGAAGTCAACATTAAGCTCAATGCCAGTGTCTGTTCCAAAGTTATTTGCATCATAGACATAGGCTTTTTTTCGTGTGTTTAATAGTCCTTTGTGAATTAATAATTTCAATTCTTCAGCAGACATATTCTTAAAAGATTCTTTCGAGATATCCTCCATAGATATACGGATTTGTGTTAGGCCATTTAGTATTGTCATAATGTTTTATTTTAAAAGTCTTTTTATTTTGTATTTATATAAATATATCAGTCATTTCACTTATTGTATTTGTTAACGATTCTTACATGAAAAACTTTAGTTTAAAAGTATATTTTATTGTAAGTGAATTGGTGTTCAATCATGATGAAGGTTTAAAATATGTATAGACTTTTTCAGGGTGATTCAGTATCAAAAATATTATATACGGGGTATCCCATGTGGTACATTTTTCATTTTCTACAAGCCAATCAATAAGGTCACCCAAATATTCACTTTCCTCATGGACTATTTCCAAATCCCAACTTAATTCGTCATCCGCATTATCGTCTCTGAATCCTTTTATAATTTGTTTAAAATTATTTGAATAAATTTTATTTACATTTTGATGTGTTTCTTCAATATTCATATCTATTATTTTTTATTGTTTTAAAATTTTGTCAAGTTTTTTAGGATTAATTTTATTCAAGTGAAAAAACCCAATATTCTTCACCATCTCCTTCATACTCCACCTTTGTATTTTTGGAATCATACCAGTTTAAAAAACTTTTGTTAGCGTTGTTCAAGTAATTAATAGATAAAAAAGTAATAAATGTGTCTACACATAGGGCTTCATAAACAAACAGACCGTCTTCCTTTGAAGAGTGGCCATAACTGGAATAATCTTTAACTGTTAATTTTTCGTTTTTTTCATCTAGAAGGATATTTCTTAATACCTTGTTACCTTCTGGCATGTCATCCCCCCATGGGCTAAATTTATCACCAACAACCTCAATATTAGTTCCGTCTAATAAACTTACTGACATTTTAAATTTATTAATAATGCTCTTGTCTTTGCCATAAAAAAAATCAACTGGACCAAATAAATCACTAGAAACAGGTTCTGTTAATAAACTCAAAGCAGTAATAAACTTCATCATACTTATTCTATTTTTAAAATGGGGGATGGGGATCCTATTTAACAACCATAATGAGAGTAAATTTTCATCAACTTCCATTTTATCTGAAGTTAGTATTTTGCCTTTACTTTTTGTTTTTCTTACTATATTTAAAATCATATTATTACCTTTTATTATAATTATTGTTTGTTTTTATATAAATATATCAGTCATTTCATCAAAAGTGACTCCTTAATGATTTATTATCAATAAACTTTGTAATTAGCCTTCTTTACTCTTTATAAATATCTTATCAATGCCTCAAAAATTGAAGAAATACATTCGTCAAATGGGAATAACCCAATTTCTTTGCATTATCAGATTCAAAAAAAGTGATTTGATCACTTTCTTCGTAATGATCGAGCAGTAATCCTTTGAATCCAATAAATGGGCTCGCTACCACTTTTTTGTTTGCATTTTCTTCATACAAGCTTGGAAATAGCTTTTTAACGTTGTCGGTTACATACAACTCATACCAACAACCTCCTTCGACTTTACAATAATATCCTCTATCCCAAACTGATTCATCCTGATCGAGGAAACTTAGAGGATTTGATATTCCTTCAGGGTATTTATCATAATTAAATTCCATTAAAATTAATTGTTTATTGAATTGGTTAAACGTTTTAAATATCCTAAGGCACTTTGAAAAGTTGACTCAATAAAAATCCCCTGGAGTTTAAATAATGCAATTCTAGTTTTACTTTTATTTCTCTCTATAAATTGTTCAACATCATTTTGAGTCTTGAAAAACATACTTTTCCCTTGGAGATTAAGTTCCAAAAAATTTTCGATTGGGAAGTTTTTAAGATCCTTTTTATCCCATATTAATGTAAGACTCCTCGTTAATAACAATGTCCAAAATGTGAATTTGTGAACCATATAGATTAAGTCATCATCATTATCTAAATCAATATCGATATTTGTTATCCAATCGTTGATATTCAGACTCTGTTTATTTATAAGGTTTTCTTCAATTAATTTCTCTATTGGTTTGAGTAAGTAATCAGAACAAATTATCAGTTTTATTTCGTTAAAAGATTTACCCAATTTTTTGGATTTTAACTCTTCAACGGCTTTTGGAAACAGACTTTCGTCATAAATGTCTTTAAATGAATCTAAGCGTTTGAGTACAAAAGTTAAATCAGCCAAGTTTTTCTGTCTTAATACTATCCCTAGATCATAAATTTTACGATCTACCTCATTTAATATAGTTGCATATTCATCTAATAATTTTGGCGTAATTTTTATTGTCTTCATATTGTTAATTTATAGTTTTAAAATATTTGTTTTTTCTTTCAACTAATTATTGTAACGTGTTGCTTGTTAATTAACTAGTAATTTCAAAAATGTCAAAAGTTAAATTTCGACCACTAGTACTCCCACCAGTATTCTTTAACATTGTAGGTGAATCAATACTGTCACCTGGCAGAACATAACCAATGTCAACTAGATAGTCAGAGCCATTCAGGTCAATATAAAAGAAAATTAAATTAAGGTAATAAAAGGAAGCTCCTTCAGGCAAAACAAATTCCATATTAAAAAATGTTCCTTTCTCAGAAGTTTCAGCACTAAAGTAATAACCCTTTGGATAGCTAGGATTCTCTCCAGAAGAAGAATAGATCTCACCCATTTCGCAAATGTTTTCATCATGCTCCCAATAGTGCTGTCTTATGTTTTTTATTTCTTGTTTATCACCATTTGGTAATTCGATTATTACATTTGAGGAATCAAGCATGCAACCATCAACATGTTCAATATTATCACATTCATACCAGCCAGTAGAAAGAAAATTCATCTCTTTTGCAATTTTATTTTAATTTTTAATTTACTTACAACTTCTTTTATAACTTTCTAATTGTTATACTTTCTATATCAAAGCTTCTCCCACAGAGTCTTCAAGGAACTGGTTCTTCAGAATTATTTATGTTTTGTTTTTAATAGAACTGAAAATGTAAATCTATCAATCAAACTTAAATCATCAGATGTTTCATAAATTAAATCCAAATTCTTGTTTACAATATTATATTTAACGTCTTGATATTTAAAAACTTCAAATATCCAAATAGAATTATCCCCTTCTAAATTAAATTTACTATAATTTTCAAGATCTATAAACTCATTATCTTCCATCCCGTTAATTATAGTATCCCCTAAATCAAATTCATCTTTTAAATCAAATAAATCACCTCCACTAATAGTAATTAATTCCAACAAATCTGATAACGTATTAAACTCAGGATGGATTTCTATCATTTCATTTTTTATTTCACCAAAGTTTTCGATTTTAGTCTTCTTAAAAAAACCTGTTAGTGTCGTCCAAAATTCATCGTGATTATTTGAAAAATATTGAAAAACCCCGTGTCTCCAATTGACAGGTTCGTTTAGTTTAATAAAATCTTCTTCAAAACCCCAAAATCCTCTACAAAAATCATTAGACTTTAAAACTTTATCCTTTTTGAGGACTCCGAAAAATACTTTTATTAAGCTTGACATATTAGCTGTTTTTTTTTGTCGCAACATATTGATTTAACATGTCATCCCATTGGTATACAACATCCTGTTCAACATATCCTCCATCTTTTAAAAATTCAGTTTTAGTTCCATTATATTTTCTGAATTTTTCATCCCAGTTAGAATAAATAGTCATTCTGACATTATCAATTTCTTTTATTTCTTCTACACTAAGTTCATTATAAAACAGGTGTAAATGATTCTCTTTTGAATACTCTTCATGAGTATTTGACCAAAGAAAAGGAATGATTTTTTGAATATCAACCCCAAATGAAGAACGAACTGAGATTGGAACTCCTTTAAACTGATTTATAATCCAATCATTTTTAAATTTATTCACAAATGTTCTTTGATCCCAAGGACCAAACTTAGGGTCTTTTGTTAAGATTTCAAATTCACACAACATAACTATTTGAAAATTTGAAAAATTTGAAAAATACTTTAAATCTGATTTTTTAGGAGGTTTTTTATATTTTAGTTTCATCTTAATAATTTATGATCATTCCATATTTTTCTTTTACTATGCTTACACCTTCTCCCAGCCCTTCTTTACATTCTCTAATACCTCTGCAGCAAAAATCTCTTCGATCTGCTTCTTGGAATCTGATACTTTAATCTCTTTTTTAAGCATTTCTGCCCTACCAGCGCTAAAGTCTGTGTAATGATATACATAGGCTGGATACTCACCTGTTGCTTCCTTATTGGTTTTCCAAACCATAAACTTGCGTACCATCTTGGTGCCCTTGCTTTGTTTTACATACACTTCTCTAGAAAGAATCTCGCTTTTCTTTACATCGAGTTTTTCAGTGGTATTTGTATCTAAAGAAATGATTTTTGTGATTTGAGACAAGCCCGCATCATCTGTATCGGGTTTTTTATCTGTACGCATCTTAACATATACCGGAGAGATTACACTAGCCGTTGGCTGTTTACCCATGGCTGTGTAGGTGCCGTCTTTATAGCTCAAACACATTTTAGAAATAGTGCCTTTTGAGTTTTCTCCAAATACATCCAAGCAACTAAATTCTACCACCTGGTTGGGTTCTACCATGGTAAAAGCTACATTAGACCCAGATACTTCAATATATCCAGAATCTACTTTTTTCTTTTCTAGTTCTTTCAGTAGTCGTTTACGCTCCTCTTCGCTGTAGCCATTCCCTACTTTGGTTAAAAGTATGTACTCATCTTTTGCAACACACAAGCCCACCAGCACTTCTTTGAGCATGCCGGCTCTGCTTCCCTGGCCTTCTGCAAAACCTAAAATAACAGCATCTAGGGTAATTAGTGGTTTTATTTTATAGGTTGGGCCGTTTTGTGAACGCACTACAATGCCCTCTTGGCCGCCATCTTCAACTATCTCTTTATAGAGCGCAGCAATATCTTTTCTGCTTTCTACAAAGCTGTTTTTTACCGCATGTATAGATTTCCCTGAAGACAACACAGCGTTAAGCTTTTGGTCCAGTGCCTTAATGTCCATAGATATATCCTCCCCATCAAGGCTAAGTAAATCAAATGCTGCAAAGTAAATAGCTGCAGATGTATCATCTAAGGCTGCTGTCATATCAAAAGAACGGGTACGCCCTCCTTCTTTGTGCAGATATAATTCTCCTGCCAACACAACATCCTTGCATTTGCCTTTAAGTAGCGCTAAGGCTTCTTTTAGTAGCGGCAAATCATCAATAACCCTACCTCCATGGTTTGTAAGTGTTGCTTTTTTACCATCATAGCTTAAGAGATAAAAGTGGCCATCGTGTTTGGTAGACACCCCGTAAGATTCTGCTTCCATCAACTTTGAGGTAATCTCCTGGGCACCAACAGGCAGATACCTGGATGCCGTTTGGCGTTTGTATTTTTGTGCAGTTTCTTTGGTGCTCATAATGTATGTATTATAATTTAATACTTGGATTTCATTCTTTGAATAATTTATTTAATTTGATGGATGCCAAGTAATACATCAGATAGCTTGTTTTTTAATTCATCTATGGACGTAGTCAATGAAAAAATACCAATTCTAGCCACTTCACCATTGTCAATAAAGCCAGCATTAGTATCTGTGTAGCCACAAGAAGTCATTGGATTATTATCCTCTAATTCTAAATTGGTTAGTAATGAATCATAATTGTTATGATCGGGATTTAAAATTAAACAAAACACGTTCGCAATTTTATCAACTCCATACATTTCAGAAAGTTCTTCAATTGAAGAACAGCTTTCTAAAAATTCATCCTGATGCTCTTCGTAAATTTTCTTAGTTATTAATTCACTGTTCATAATTTGTTATAATTTAATATTAACTTCATTTTAATTAGTTGGTAATGGTTTTAATTCTTGGTCTGTAAGGTGAAGTACAAGACAGTATTTATCTCCTTTTATTCTGCCTTCTAGGAAGGCTCTGTAGGGCTTTCCTCCATCATTCATAACCAAAGGTTCTTTACCTGATGCTCCGCCTCCCATCATCATCAGAGAATCTTTATCGGCTAGTTGTTTGGCCATATCAAATAGAAAATCATAAGTAAGCCCGTTTATATGCTTTAATTGGTATTTTTTATGAAATACCAACTTGTTGTATATCTTAGCCTTAGGCATTAGTTTTCCCGTCCAGTTCACAATGCTCTCTCCCGTTATATTACTATCGTTGTACTTGGGTTCCCGCTCTTCTTTGAGCTCGGCGGTGGGAGAAAAAATCTTTTCAGTTTTTTTAACACTAAACACCGGCTTTTCATCTTCATTAATATACACTCTAGAGACATCCTCAATAAATTTACCTGTAAGTTCTAAATCAGATTCTGGATCGCTGGCAATAAGGTCTTCGGCTAACCTTCCTGCAAGTTGCAACTGAAAATCAACACCCTCTTTGGGGGTTTCATTATACTTGGCAAGTAAGGTTTGTATACTAGTTTGAGAAGTGCCTTTTACCACGCGTTTATTAATCACCTTATCTCCAGATCCCATAACCATGGTGATGGCAGGTTTTGGATTCAAAGATCTAAAGGTAATCTCGGCATCTCTTTTTTTATCGTTGGCTAGTTTTATATATCTAATCATTTTATTTTATTTAAAACATTGCAAAATCCATGTCGTCTTCTTCTACTACTTCAGTCTCTTCAGGAACCAATTCCTGTTCATTGTCTTCGAGCCCAATAAATTCAAGGTCTGTACGCATGCCTGTAATGGCAAACACATCCGTTCCATTACTAATTAAAAAGGCATCATCGCCTTCGTAATCTGCCCTGTAGTTAAAAACAAAGTAGTATAGCTTGCCGCTATTAAGGTCTGCAAGCAAGGCCTCCTTATTCTCATCCATCTGCAATTGATACACAGATTTTACAGCCATAGATAAATATTCATCTATAGTAGCTTCTCTTAGTATCACTTTTTGGTCATATATGGATGGTACTTTTTCTACCTTTTTTCCATCACTGTCTACGCCCACCAATGTGCTTTTTGAAACCGCTTCGCCTTTTGCATTCAAGGAAACCAATGCAGTAGAACCAGAAGGCATCACAAACTGACCTTCGGCCAAACCAGCGAGCTTACACTTACTGCCGTTTTGATCAAACACCTCTATGGTAGACCAGCCATAAATCTTTTTTCGGTCTACTTTTTTGAGCTCTGCCATTACGCTTAGCCCGTTTATTGAAAATTCTGCTTTTCTTGCCATTTGTTTGGTTTATTGAATTTTAAATGTAAGAAAAATATTTTTACTTTAAAATTTAACTTATATAATTAAGAAAAGTATTTTTTTCTATAAATTTTTCGTCTTCAAAAATATATTCTTTTGCTACATTTGATCCAGCCAAGCTGAAACCAGAACTCTCATACACATGCAAAGTTGTAGCATCAATTTCAAAGAAATAGATACTTCTTTTAAAACTTGACTCTATCAGCATGCAGGCTTCTCCAACTCTTGGAATTCTTCTTGGTTTTTCAGGTTTGCGTCTATTTGGTCTGAATTCCCAATGAAATAAACCTAAAGTTGTAATATCTTTTATTATTTCTAATTTATATTGAAACAGCCATTTTTTCATAAATGGTGTTATAAATATAGGTAATTCAATTTCTAAATTCATTACACTAAAGATTTTAAATGTTCATAAATCATGACCATGGCCAAGGTATCTAATTCACAATAGCGTTTTAATGCATCTGATATGTCTACTCTTTCCTTTTCAGTCATATCGGTATACTGTATTTTACCATAGGCTGTAAGAGCAGCACCTCCGTCATCAATATTATCAATGTTAGACAATCTAGCTTCAATCTCTTCTTGACTTATATTTTTATGGACTGGAGGTAAAGATTTGTAGGGGTCGATGATTTCGTTTTCTAGCTTTTTTAACCAAACATGATCATCTTGAAGATTTTTACTGCTCACCGCAATGGCTCCAATAGGCTTAGTGTATTTTTCTTGAACAAACTGGCTAGACTTTAATACGGCAGGGAGCACTTTTTTGATTGAATTTGAACCAAAAGTATGAGGATTGTAGTAGTAATTAACAACAACCTTACAAAGATCTACCATATCTCGAGTACCCTTATTAAATTTTCTTGGTGGCACTGTCCATTTGTCTGGATTGTCTTTTGTATTATGACTAATTGATTCTATAAATGAAACAAGCGATTCTTTGTTTGGGGCATTACTGGCTTTCAATTGTGCTCTAATAGCATTGAGTATTGTGTTTTCATGCGTCGCAAATTTAAAAATAGTTCCTTCATCATTTGATAATGCTTTTTGCAAATGTTCAATGAATTCAAAATTTGGAAACTCACCTGCGGTAGTATTAATATATTGGTTGGCATGTTCTATACGGCCATCTTCATGATAAATATGATGTGAAAACTGAAAAGCTATTTGCTCATAAGGTTTACGACCCGTATGAAACGGGAGTGGCACTGTAGAGGTTTCAAAATCTATAAAATGAAGTGGATATACCCAAGTATCCATTTCCTCTTTTAAACCTTCTATATCAACAAACTCGGTAAAGTCATTATCGCGTTCTTTTTCGATTTGCAACCATTGCCGCTCTGTACGGCTAAGTTTTCCTGCGACCTCCTTGTATTTAATATCTTCTGGGCTTAGCTGTGATTTAAACAATAATTTTTGCTCCATTAACTGTGGGTCTTTTAAATCCCAAACATTAAAAATAGTAGGTTTTTTAAAATCCTGGTCTGTCCATTGGTATTGTGTTTTAAAACAATGCTCAAATCCAGATTGTTTTATCTTACCTTTCTCACTATCATCTTTTTTAAATTCACATTTTTTACAAGCCGAAAATTGAGCAGGCCAGTTTGGATAATAATTTTGCATTCTAATTTCTGACAATAATTTAACTGCTTCTTTAAAGTTTAAATTATCATAATACATATAATCTCCATTATGTATTTTTGAAACCACTTCAGATACGTTTTCTTGATGTAATATATTTTCTCCAAGCTGGCGAATATCATCCACCTTAACAGTTACGCCAGTTCGATTGTTAGGGTCTTTTTTGACTCTAAAAAACTGATTTAATCCATCTACAGTTGCAGATTTTGTTTTGTCAACCAGACATAAATAAGGAGTAATTGTATAAGTAGGTAAACAACGTTGAGTGACATAGGTTTGAAAAGCCAAATCAAAAAGATAGGGTTTCCAGCTGCTTACTAGTTTTTTTGACTTTCCTACAAAATTATGAGGCTGGCTTGGGTTAATAGATTTTGCCTTAACTTCTATGAGCTGAATATGAGTGCCTTTTTTAACAAGAACATCTGTTCTTATAAATAAATCATCAAAATAAAAAGCGGCTTCATAGATTACTACATTTTCTTGTTTTAATAGCTCAGAAGTTTGATTTGCTAAATCTTGGTAATCGTAGTTTTCTCTATCCTCTGGATCTTCTATTAAGACACCACCAGGATATTGTAACCGAGCATACTCCTCTACCTGAAAACCCCCGCTGGCTAAAGCTTGTAAAAAAGGGTCTTCATTTTTTACATTATGAAACACCTGATTATTATTTGAAAAATAAAGTTTATTAGGGCATTCTAAGCCTTGTTTAAATCTTGATTTGGATAGGGCTTTCATAGTAAATGTTTTAAAATTGAACTCTAATCAGGAAAATATTCTGAACAAAAATGAATCCATTCATCTTCAAAATCCTTAGCTCCATTATTGAGCAACTAATTTAAGTCTTCATACCAAAGTGGAATATTTTCAAGTAAATTTATTAAATATTTTTTATATTTCATAATTATGTTGATATCAGCTAAAAAAAATAAAAAATAAATCTATTATTATTAAAAATTACAATCCGTTGTTTCCCCAATAAAACCAATAAGCCACTTGTTGGTAATGTGCTAGATTTTCAATGTAACTAGTTATTAAAATTCATTAGCTTTAATAAACTTCAATAATCCTAAAATTTACAATATAAGAAATGGTTATTTTTAATGAAAAAAGGGGGTGAAAATGTATTAAAAACTTAAAAATTATCTCCAATAGTAATTTTTAAAAATTCAATTCTTTTTTTGATAATATTTTTCATTGTTTTTAATTGAACTTCCAATGGTATTAATACTTTAATTTTATTAAAAAGAACAAGAACATACCACCAAAGAAAAAACTCAATGAAATTCATTGGGGAGTAGTTTTTACAAAAGCTAAAAAATAATGAAAAGTCAATCTATTATTATTAAAATTACAATCCGTCGTTTCACTAATAAAACCAATAAGCCACTTGTTGATAATGTGCTAAATTTTCAATGCAACTAATAATAAAATTTCATTAGCTTTAATAGACTTTAATAATCCTAAAATTTACAATATAAGAAATGGTTATTTTTAATGAAAAAAGGGGGTGAAAATGTATTAAAAACTTAAAAATTATCTCCAAGAATAATTTTTAAAAATTCAATTCTTTTTTTGATAATATTTTTTATTGTTTTTAATTGAACTTCCAATGGAATTAATACTTTAATTTTATTAAAAAATCATTAAAAATAACAAGAACATACTACCAAAGAAAAACCCCAATAAAACCCATTGAGGAGGAGTTTTTAAATAAGCCAAAAAACAATGAAAAAGCAATGTGCATTTACTTTGCAATGCATCCGTTATAATAAGTTGTTTTTTTAGGTGTTTTAAAAACCTAGGTCTCTATTGGTTTTTTTAGAGCAAAAAATCAAAACCCACCCTAAGTGCTTTCAACATCGCTTTATTTAAAAAAATAAAAATTATTTTATAAAATAACCAACAGTACTATTTTTCGGTATACTCATATACATGCTTACTTTTACTAAAATTATTTTAGAAAATAACAAAAAAAAAGATTTCAGTTCTGTAAGCTGACCCTTTTGTGATCTGAAGGGTAAAATCAAGGATTTGGATTCAGCAAAAAATGCGTGCGTATATTCTATACTCTTTTTCGGAAGAAGAAAGTTTACTGAGCGTCTTGTAACTTTAAAATGTGTTACTGGCTACTTTAATTTAAATATGTATTAGAGTGGCATAATTGTTTTACATATAACTCATTTTGTTTTTTAATAAAGTTTTAAGTATATTTGTTTCTTAAAAAATTAAGATGACAGATATAGAAATTATAAGCTTAGGAGATATTGTATATAACCAACAAGATATTAGTCCAACTCAGTTAGGTATTACCTCTAGGAAAATAAATTATTGGTTAGACCACAATTTAGTGCCTTTTGTAGAAAAACATCAAAATGTTAAGAATACAGAAACAATTTCTAAAGAGGCAGCCACAAAAACCAAATGGATACGACTTAATTTATCACAGGCTGTATGGGTTTGTATTATCGATACATTATCCTCTTTTGGAGTATCAGCAGATAAAATATACACTTTAGGGAAATCCATTTGGCATGAACCAAGAGTTGATAAATATGCTGACAAAGTATTTAAAGAGCATATTAAAAAAAATAAACATCAATTAACAAAGGATGTAATTCAATCTTTAAACGATTATCTTAAGGATGAACGGATAATGGAACATAACTTTAGAACTCTTATCAATCCATTTACAGACATGTTAAAATCGGCTATTTTAAGAGAGTCTATGCCACATACGTTATTATATGTTCCAGGCACTAATGATTTTGAATTCCTTTATGGAGATGCAAACCTAACCCTAAAACTTAGTAGTGTTTATATACAACAGCCTATGATATCCATTCCAATGATACCCATACTTGCTAAAGTACTGGCGGTAGATTTTGGAAACAAGAAAAAGGAGCTTTCTTACCTCTCAGAAATTGAAAAACAAATTAGAGATATCGTAGTTTTTAAAAAACCTAAAATAGTTGAAATTGCTTTTGAAAATGAAAACATAAAACCTATTGTAGTAACAGAGCAACATAAAACTAGAGAGCAGTTAGCAAGATATATTTTAGAGCATAAAATAGCAAAGGGTGCAAAACTTCTTATTGAGATTAGAGCACAAGGCAATTATAAACTAACATTAATAAAAAACTAATGAGAAAAGAAGTAGCACAGATTCGGTCCCTGCAAATACAGCCCGATTTAATTCAAATCCGATATGGACCAAGACTTAAATCACAAGGCTCAGGAATTAAAAGAAAATTGTTTAGAAACTGAGATATCATTTGATAAAAATGATGCTCAAACTCTTAACAAAAGACAACAAATAAAAGAAAAATTAATAAATAATATAGGAATAACTGAAGATGTAGACGAACTATTAACTTCTATAGAACACTGTGTGTGCATGATTTTACTCAGTCAAAAAAGCACTAAAAAACAACCAAATTTGCCGACTTGTTTCGAAATCTTTATTTCCAGACTCGCCAGGCCAATCATGTCCTCCATTTATTATTTTGTACAACC
>Ga0308013_10000227_pt1 | contig 32405 bp, 25 predicted proteins | sample Neamet181_FD_203131 | JGI IMG/M metagenome (GOLD analysis project Ga0308013, IMG submission 203131) | Marine microbial communities from water near the shore, Antarctic Ocean - #181 | ecosystem: Environmental > Aquatic > Marine > Unclassified | place: Southern Ocean | collected 2014-07-25
AGTTTTTATCTAAGTCAAGTTGTAGTAAAGCCTCTTTCATAACCTCACTAGTAGATGTCTTTTCATCATTCACACTAGCACTAAGCATAATAGATCTAAGGCCGTTATAGTGATTAAAATCAGGCTCACCGACAATTTGACGAATACTAGAAAAATTTACTAATGGAATGACACGACCTTTTTTGTTAACTACTTTTAATGATTTTATAAAGACTTCTGATTTTTCTAAATCACCCAAATAAAGTCGGAAATTAACATCGTTTTGTCCTTCGCGAATGTTGGTCACATCAATACCTGTGAAGGCGGCTCGTAAATAGCGATTGACAGTTGAAAAATCAATATCAAGGCGTGCCATTTTTTCAAAATCAAGTTTTACTTCAATGCGGTCCTTTCCAGGCTCGTCATCTCTATTAACGTTATCTACTCCTGGAATATTTAATAAAACTTGCTCGAGTTTATTAGCTGCTTGTAGATTTTCAGAGCCTTCTTGACTGATCAGGTTAATTTCTACATCTTCACCTTGTGGAGGGCCAGGCCTTCTGACTGAAAATTTTAATTTTTCTACTTGGTCTATCTCATTTGCACTAGCTTTTAAACTCTTTAGAATCTCTTTAGAGCTTTTGTCACGTTCTGAAGCTGGCAATAGTTCGATGGTCATCTTTGCCTTGTGTGTAAAGTACTTGCCTACATCTGTCGTAACTGAGACCAAATCATCGCCAACAATCCTATAAATTAATTCCTCTACCTGCTTAGCTTTAGCTTCCGTATTGGAGAGTGATGAGCCGGTGTTCATTGTCATACGTGTGTTTATTGTATCAACACCTACTGCAGGAAATAAAGTGAACTTCATTTGTGTGCTTGCAAAATAAATTGAAATGACGAGCGTTATACTAAAAATCCCTATGACTAAATAGTGAAAATTCAATATCTTAGATAAAAAAACTTCAAATTTGTTTTCAAAATATTCGAACCAATAATGCTCTTTTTTCTTTTCATTTGATCCAGCTAAATGCGCAGGTAGTGCAAGTGAAACTTCTAAAAAAGACAAAATGAGTGCAAAAATAATTACCAGCGGAATAACGTAAACAAACTTACCCATCATGCCGCCCATTAAAAACATGGAAGAGAAGGCTAAAATCGTTGTTAAGATTGTTGTCACTACCGGCATAATAACGCGCTTAAAGCCATGAGAAGCTGACTTAAAATTGTCTTCACCAGTTTGCTTGTAGTGATAAATACTTTCTGCCACAATGATGGAGTCATCCACCACAATACCTAACACCAAAATCATGGCTGCTAGTGAGATAAGATTGATGGTTTCGCCCGTTGCACCTAATAATGCCACTGTACCTAACAACGAAACAGGTAAGCTGACTGCAACCCAAAAAGCCGTTTTAAAAGATAAAAATGCACCCAATACTACTAATACCAATAGCAAGCCGATCAAGCCATTATTGGTCACAATATCTAATCGGTTGCGTACGTATTTAGATAAGTCAGATGAATAAAAAATATCTAACTGATTGTTATATTTGCCACCCGTTTTTTCCATGTATGCTTTAACCAAATCAACCGTGGTTATGACATCAGCTTGTGCTTGTTTTTTTACTCGCAGGATAAAACCTTTTTTACCGTTAACACGGACAATTGATTTTTCTTCAACATTGCCAGATTTAATAACTGCAATATCTTTAAGTCTAACGATTAAGCCTTCAAACGTAGATTTAACAATGACTTCGCTGACATCAGTTGCTGCATCAAATTTAGACAATACAACAATGGTTTTTTCATTTTTATCATTGTGATTACTACCCACAGTGTAGCGTTGATTCCTTTGGGTAATTGCACTCATCACTTGTGGCAAAGAAAGCTCATATTGATAAAGTTTTTCTGGATCAATATGTATTTGAATTTCTTTATCTAAATAGCCATCTTTAGTGACTTCTGATACGCCTTCAATCGACTCTATCGATTGGGCAATACTATCAACAATACCTCTTAATTCTGCGTAATCTATTTCATCACTACTAAGACTGATTTTTATAATGCTTTTTCGGGAAGTCTTGCGATCTATAACACGTGGTAAATCTACGACCTCTTCAGGTAGTGATTTAATACGATTAACGACATTACGAACCTCTTGCTTAATCTCAGATAAATCACTGACATCTTGTGAGAAGGTAATGACAATTGAAGACACGCCTGCTCTAGAGGTTGAGGTAAATTTATCAATGCCTGTGACACTGCTTAATTCATCTTCAATGACATTGGTAATATTTTGTTCGACATCCTCTGGAGAGGCACCTGGATAGCTAGTGACAATTGTCATTATCTCAAAATCTACATCAGGAAATTGATCACGCTGTATATTATTAAGACTAACAAGTCCAAGCGCAATAACACTGATACTAAAAACCAGTGCTAGCTTTTTCTGCCTAACTAAAAAATCAAGGAAACCATTCATAACGCAAGATTATACCAAAGGTTTTGAACCTTATACAAGTGTCAAAACCTTATACTTTGGTGTATCAGAAAAAATTACTTTCCGCGTGAACGTTTACGCTCTACTTCTTTAAGTTTACGCTTACGAATACGAGTAGCATTTGGCGTTACTTCAACTAACTCATCATCATCAATAAATTCTAATGCTTGCTCAAGATCTAGCTTGATTGCTGTAGTTAGTGAAACCGCTTCATCTGTACCAGAGGCACGAACGTTAGTTAGTTGCTTACCTTTCATGACATTGATAACAAGATCTTTATCACGTGCATGAATACCTACAACCATACCTTCGTAGACTTCAGTGTTATGCTCTACAAAGAACTTACCACTTTTCTGTAAATTGAAAATTGCATAAGCAACTGCCTTACCTTGGTTCATTGAAATTAGTGAGCCGTTTGCACGCTGACCAATGTTGCCTGGCTTTTGAGGCTTGTACGCATCAAAAGTAGAGTTCATCAAGCCTGAGCCAGTTGTCGCTGTTAAGAATTCTGTTCTAAAGCCAATCAAGCCACGTGCAGGAATATTAAAGTCAAGCTTAACACGGCCATTGCCATCAGGTTGCATATTGGTTAGTTCACCTTTACGCTCGCCTAATTTTTCCATGACCGTACCTTGGTGTTGTGATTCAACATCAACACTCAAATCTTCAAATGGTTCACAAGTAACACCATCAATCTGTCTTAAAATAACTTGGGGACGACCAACAGCTAACTCAAAACCTTCACGACGCATAGTTTCAATAAGTATTGATAAATGAAGCTCACCACGACCAGATACTAAAAACTCTGATGGATCTGGGGTGTCTTCCACACGAAGTGCAACGTTATAGATAAGCTCTTTATCTAGACGGTCGCGAATATTTCTTGAAGTGATGTACTTGCCATCTTGACCAGCAAATGGCGAATCGTTAACTCTAAAGGCCATCGATACAGTTGGCTCATCAACACTTAGTGGCGGCAACGCTTCAACAGTTTCTGGATCACAAATAGTATCTGAAATTGAAAGACCTTCAATACCTGTAATACAAGCAATATTACCTGCTTCAGAAGAGCCGACATCAATCTTTTCTAGACCTAGGAATCCTTGTAAATTAGCAATTTTAGCTTTTCTCTGAACACCATCTGGGCCCACAACAACGACTTGTTGGTTCTTTTTAACAGTACCACGAGTAATACGGCCAATGCCAATTGCACCAACGAATGATGAATAATCTAGTGCTGAAATTTGCATTTGCAATGGTGCGTTAATATCGACTTCTGGCGCAGCTACTTTTTCAACAATAGTTTCAAACATTGGAAGCATATCGCCTTCACGAACATCATCTTCTAATGATGCATAACCATTAATACTTGAAGCATAAATAATAGGGAAATCTAATTGCTCATCAGTCGCGCCCAGTTGGTCGAATAATTCAAACACTTGGTCAATTACCCAGTCAGGACGAGCTGCATCTTTATCAATCTTGTTAATAACAACAATTGGATTAAGACCTTGATCAAATGCTTTTTTAGTCACAAAACGCGTTTGAGGCATTGGGCCTTCTTGTGCATCAACTAATAATAATACTGAATCTACCATAGAAAGCACACGCTCAACTTCACCACCAAAATCGGCGTGTCCTGGGGTGTCTACGATATTAATATGGTAATCTTTCCACTTAATCGCTGTATTCTTAGAAGAAATAGTAATGCCACGCTCTTTTTCAAGATCGTTTGAGTCCATCATACGGTCTGTTGACTCAAAGCGCTCCTCGAAAGTTTCCGATTGCTCCAATAGTTTGTCAACCAGTGTCGTTTTACCGTGGTCAACGTGAGCAATAATGGCAATATTTCTAAGTTTAGTATTCATGCGTTTAAGGATGATTCGAAAAAGACACTATTATCCCCTAACTCTCCTATAATATTATCATTTATTAATGTGAATCAATCACTTAAGACTTATGGGTAAAAAAAGTTCTTCGGGTCGCTGGATGAGCGAACATTTGAGTGACGAATATGTCAAAAAAGCTCAAAAAGAAGGTTATCGATCTCGAGCCGTCTACAAACTAACTGAAGCAGTTGCTAAAGACAGGTTTATCAAACCTGGTGATCGAGTTCTTGATTTGGGCGCCGCTCCAGGCAGTTGGAGTCAAGTGGCTATCAACATGGTTGGTAATAGCGGGCAAGTAATCGCAAGTGACATCCTAGATATTGACCCCATTGATGGCGTTGATTTTCTCTGTGGTGACTTTACTCAAGATTCAGTTTATGAAGAACTTTTAGCATTAACAGCCGGTAAAAAAGTTGATGTTGTTCTGAGTGATATGGCGCCTAATATGAGTGGACAGCTCTCAGTTGATATTCCTAAATCCATGTATTTATGCGAGCTCGCACTTGATATGGCTATTAAAACGATAACGCCAAACGGCACTTTTTTTATCAAAGTTTTTCAAGGTGCTGGATTTGATGAATATGTTAAATCTTGTCGGGTGGCCTTTAACAAAGTTATTATTCGCAAACCTAAAGCATCAAGATCACGATCTAAAGAAGTATATTTACTGGCAAATGGATTAAAATAGCCGGATGAAAGATTTTGATGATATCCAGACACTACTAAAAGATGATTTAGCGCAAACAGATGCTTTATTGCATTCTCGATTAAGCTCTAATGTTGCTCTGATTAATCAGGTCAGTAGCTACATCATTAGCGCTGGTGGCAAACGTCTACGCCCGTTATTGCTATTATTATGTGCACGCGCCACTCACTATCAAGGTGAGCACCATCGTTTAATGGCAGTAGTGATCGAGCTTATCCACACTGCTACTTTATTACACGATGATATTGTCGATGAATCATCAACTCGGCGTGGAAAAAATACCGCAAATGAAGTTTGGGGAAATGCTGCCAGTGTTTTGGTTGGAGATTTTTTATATTCAAGATCGTTTGAGATGATGGTTGAGCCAGGCTCAATGAAAATCATGCAAATTTTATCTAAAGCCACCAATGAAATTGCTCAGGGCGAGGTTTTACAATTACTCAATTGTAGAAATTCAGCACTAACGCAGGCAGAATACTATCAAGTAATTGAACGTAAAACTGCGATACTTTTCCAAGCAGCAACACAAATTGGTGGCATTCTCTCAAAGGTTAACAACACTCAAGAACAAGCTTTAAAAGATTATGGTCTACATTTGGGTAATGCTTTTCAAATCATTGATGACGTCCTAGACTATGAATCGGACAGTGATACCATGGGTAAAGAAGTTGGTGATGACCTAAGCGAGGGAAAAACCACACTCCCAATGATCTACGCTTTGGCAAATACATCAGGTGCGGACAAGCAATTGCTAGAAGATGCAATTAACAATGCTGATAACACCAAGATTACAAAGGTGGTGCAAATATTACAATCAGTTGATGCATTTGAGTACACTCGCAAGCAAGCAAAAAAATCTGCAGATTTAGCTAAAGCTTCATTAGATAGTATTGATCAATCGCCTTACAAAGATGCATTAATTCTATTGTGTGATTTATCTTTAGCACGTAAGTCGTAGTGTTATCTGACGAGCTTAAAGCTCAAATTCGAGACTCATTTATTAAGCTAAAGTCTGATATGTCGGATTTCAACGTGCGCCCTTCGCAAAACAAAATGATTGCTGAAATCTCTAAAACTTTATGTGGAGACTATAAAGATTCTAACAAAATTTTATGTGTTGAAGCGCCCACAGGAACAGGGAAAACTTTTGCCTATCTTCTTAGTAGCATCCCCATTGCCAAAGCCAATAAAAAGAAATTAATTGTATCTAGTGCGAATGTCGCCCTACAAGAGCAGCTTTTATTAAAGGATATCCCTGAGGCTCAAAAATATTGTCAAGTTGATTTTGAGTATGCCTTAGTTAAGGGAAGATCTCGTTATGTTTGCATTCGAAATCTAATTAATCTGTGCGAAGAAAAGTCAGCAGACAGTACACTGTTTGATTCAGACTTGTTATTTGATGAGCCTCCTGGTAAATATCAGCTGGAAGAAATGGGTGGGCTTTTAGAAGACTATTCTGCCAAAAAATGGAACGGTGAAATTGACGACCTAATGCGCGCACCTGATCATAGTATTTGGCAAAAAATTAATTGTAATCGTTTTACTTGTACTGCAAAAAGTTGTGAGTTTTATCAAGATTGTGCTTTTTTCAAGGCTCGTAAGCAAATCACCAAGGCAGATGTAATCATTGCCAACCATGATTTGGTATTAGCAGATTTAGCAACAGGAAACACGGTATTGCCTGATGTTGATGAGTCTATTTTTATTTTTGATGAAGCGCATCATTTGAGTGCCAAGGCTTTGTCTCATTTTTCTTTAAGTACTGGTACTGAATTTATTAAAACCAGTATTCGCCAAGCCAAAGGCGTGAGTGATCAAATTTGTAAAATTACCCAGCAAGATTCCACAGATGTCAATATTAAACAGGTGGATGATTATTTATCTGATTTAACAACAATACTCAAGACACTGGACTTTGATGAGGAGGTTTATTTATTTGATAAAGGTGTGGTTGATCAACCCATTAAAGATATTGCTAAAAACCTATTTATTGTCATTGGCAATATACAAAATAAGTTTTCTACATTAAGAGAATCTTGGTCTGATTATCTAAAAATAAAAGTCCTAGATAAAAGTATTAGTGATCCCGTTAATACCGCTAGTGGCGAGTGTGAGCAGCACCTTTCAGGCATTGTAGAATTACTGTCTTCTTTCTTAAAAAGTGATGATAACTCCCAATCTCCTCACTCTAGATGGATTGAAAAAAATACATTGGCTAACAAAAAAATTAACTATAGCCTATTTAGTGCGCAGACAGATGTTTCAGATAATTTAGATGCTCTTATTTGGTCAAAAGCCTCTGGCGCAATCCTTACATCTGCAACTTTATCATCATTAGGCAGTTTTGATCGACTCAACAAGCAGCTGGGTCTTAAAAAATCTGAGAATCAGTATTTACGCCTACCCTCTCCTTTTGTGTTTGACCAAGTTGACTTTATTGTTGCTAAATTTAAAGCTAACCCTACCCAAGTATTTGATCATACTAAAGAGGTCGCCAGCCAACTTCTCAAGCGCATTGATACACAGCAAGGCACCTTGGTTTTATTTGCTTCTAATAAGCAAATGCAAATGGTGGCCGATATGATTGAGAAAAAACTCGATTGTAGTCTTTTCATTCAAGGCGAATACCCAAAAAAAACCATCCTAGAAAAGCATATTAATCTGCGAAAAAATGGCGAAGGTAGTGTAATTTTTGGACTAGATAGCTTTGCTGAAGGTGTTGATCTTAAAGGGGACAATTTAACCCACGTGGTGATTGTTAAGTTACGATTTAGTGTGCCTACTTCGCCAATCGATAAAACCTTATCTGACTATTTACAATCTCAAAATAGAAACCCTTTCATGGAGATTTCTTTGCCTGACGCATCATTAAGACTGATACAAGCCTGCGGGCGATTAATTCGCACTGAAACTGACACGGGAAAAATCACTATTTTTGATAATCGTTTAGTAAGTAAATTCTATGGCAAGCAACTATTAGCCGCCCTACCAAACTATAACATCGTTATCGAACCTTAAAAGCGCCAAAAAGCTTTATGTAATAAAGCCATTAATGTCAAAATTTCCAGGCGGCCTAATAACATTGAAAAACTCAAAATCCACTTTGCACTCTCGCTAATAGAGCCGTAATTTTCTGCCACATTTCCTAAACCTGGGCCAAGGTTATTAATACTTGCAGCGGTTGCTGAAAAACTGGTTACTTGATCCATGCCAGTAAACATCAGAGCGATCATAATAAAAACGAAGGCAATCACATACAGTGAGAAAAAACCCCAGACAGAAATCAAGGTGCTTTCAGCAACACTGCGATGATTTAGTTTGATATTAATCTGTGCATTAGGGTGAATAAATTTCTTAATTTCTTTCATGGCAAGTTTAAACATCAACAACATTCTAACCACTTTAATACCACCGCCCGTTGAACCAGCACAAGCGCCCACAAAACTGGCAAAAATTAACAACACTGGAAGCATAAATGGCCAAGTAGAAAAATTTGCCGAGGTGAATCCCGTGGTTGTAGCCATGGAAATACTTTGAAAAACTCCGTATCTAAGTGCACCTTCTACTGTTTGGTAGTAGCCAGAATTCCATAAATAACCAGCAATAATAAATGTCATAAAACCTAGTAAAAAAAGATAGGCTTTAAACTCAGAGTCTTCAAAAAAAGCTAGAATATTTTTCTTGCGCCAGACAAAGAAATGTAGAGAAAAGTTAATACCTGCTAAAAACATAAACACAATGGCAACTGACTCAATGGCAACTGAGTCAAAATATCCAATCGATAGGTCGTGAGTAGAAAAACCACCAATGGCAACAGTTGAATAGCTATGCCCGATAGCATCAAACACACTCATACCTGCCCAATAATAAGCCAATGCACAAGCAAGTGTAAGGCTTAAGTAAATTTTCCACAATGCTTTAGCAGTCTGTGTAAGTTTTGGGGTTAACCTATCTTTAGAAATACCACTAGACTCAGCATGATACAGCTCCATACCGCCAACACCCAGCATAGGTAAGATAGCCACTGCCAAAACGATAATACCCATACCACCAAGCCATTGCAGCTGTTGACGGTAATACAAAACAGCCCTTGGCAAATCATCAAGGCCTGATAAAACAGTCGCACCTGTTGTTGTTAAACCTGACATTGACTCAAAAAACGCATCTGAGAAAGTCATGTGTAAAGACTCTGATAATAAAAAAGGAATGGTTGCAAATAGTGACAAAACAAACCAAAAACTCACTACAACTAAAACACCTTCTCGAATTCTAAAATCTTTAGTAGATTTTCTAAAAGGCAAATAAAGTAATAATCCACTGCTTAGCGTTAGTGCAAATGCTGTTAAAAATGACGGAGCCTCATTCTGTTGATAAATAAAATCTACAACAACTGGAGGTAGTTGAGTTAAGCTAAAGACCATTAGCAATAAGCCAATAGTTTTAAAAACAATACTAAATTGCATAATTTATCCCAGTTTAGTCCGCATAGCCTGCAAACATTCTTTCCACTTTATGAATTTTATTAACATCTGTTAATACCAAAAGTACGTGGTCACCCTCTTCAATTACTACCTTTCTTGAGCCCATAATAACTTCATTGTTACGCACGATAGAGCCCACGACAACACCATCTGGAAGTTTAATCTCGCCAATGGCTTTACCCACTACATCCGAATGATCTTTATCTCCATGAACAATAACTTCAATTGCCTCAGACTTACCTTGGCGCAAGGAGTGGACCATCATTGTATCTCCCTTACGAATATGCGCAAGGATACCACTTGTGGTAATTTGGTCAGGCGAGATAACCATATCTACATCTTCACTCTGCTCTGCTAAATCTTCATAAACGTTACGTTTAACAAGAGCAATTGTCTTATGTGCGCCAAGACGCTTTGCCAAAATAGAAACGATAACATTAATCTCATCAGAGTCAGTAAGGGCCAAGAATAAATCTGTGTTTTCGATACCTTCTTCTAATAACAACTCCTCATCAGAAGCGTTACCACGAAGTACCAATACATCGTCTAATTCATCAGCAATTTCTTTAACGCGATCCTGGTCCATTTCGATAATACGAACGCGATGATTTGCCTCTAAGTGCTTGGCTAAATTAAGACCAATACGTCCACCGCCTGCAATAATAATATTTTTATAGGCTTTGTCTAGTCGTCTAAATTCTTTAAGCACTTTGGAGACGCTACTTTTTTTAGTAACGAAATAAACACGATCGCCATCTTTGATAACTGTATCTCCATAAGCTGGAATAGCTTGACCATTGCGATACAAACTCACAATACGCATTCGTATTTTAGGCAAATGTTTATGTAATTCTTTGATAGGATGACCAACAATAGGAGTACCAGCATAAGCCCTAGTTTCAACCAATTGCACCAATCCATTTTCAAATTCAAATACTTGCTCAGATCCTGGCTCTTCTACGACTCGCTTAATGTAGTTAGTCACCAAGATTTCAGGCGTAATCACAAAATCAATAGGAATAGCTTCATCGGAAAATAACTCTTTTCGATGGAGGTATTGAGCAGTACGTATTCGGGCAATTTTTTTATTAACCCGGTAAAGTGTATGTGCCATTTGACAAGCAAGCATATTATCTTCATCAGATTTGGTTACAGCAATGACCATATCCATATTACGAATATCAGCCTCTTCAAGGATGTTTGGATAGGAAGCCTGGCCACAAATCGTTTTAATATCTAGATGACGCTGGAGATCAAGCAAGTTGCTTTCAGCTTTATCAATAATAGTAATATCGTTATCACTATCTTCACTTAAATATCGAGCTAATGTTGCACCAACTTGTCCAGCACCTAAAATTAAAATTTTCATGATTAAGCCTTATTTTTATCGATTCCTAGATCTTTTAGTTTTCGGTATAACGTTGTTCGCTCCAATCCTGCTAAGGCAGCAACTGTTGCAATATTGTAATTATTTTTTTGTAAATGATGATTAAAATATTCTTTTTCAAAAATATTTCTCGCTACTTTCAAAGGCGCATCAAAATCAATACCTGTAATACTATTTTTACTACCACTGTTATTATTTTTGAAAACTTGCTCTGACAAAATTCTACGCACTAATGGCAAGATATCGTGCAAGGGTTTTTTCAAAAAATCAACTGCGCCAAGTTTAATGGCTTTCACCACATCTTTGTGCTCCGCATGGCCTGACATCATAACAATTGGGGTTGAAAAACCTGCGTTAATCCATTCTTCAAGCAATGACATACCATCCTGGCCTGGCATCCAAACATCCATCATAACCAAGTCAAAAGATTGATCCTCAATAAGAGCTTTAGCCTCTTGAGCGTGAGCTGCCAAACTTACTTGATAATTGACATCTTCTAAGGTATCCATAATTGTTTCTGCATTAATACTTTCGTCATCAATAATAAGAATTTTTCCGATAATGTTTTTCTCGTTCATTGCACTGTCCTTTTTTTATACTTGATAATCAAATTCAATAGTAATCTTAGCACCATGTGGCTTCACATTGGCGGCAAATATTCGTCCATCATGCTGCTCAATAATATTTTGCACTATGGCCATTCCCAGTCCACTACCTTTAACTTTTGTTGTGACATAAGGCTCAAAGACACGGTCTAATACCTCTTCATTAAAACCTTCGCCATTATCTGTTACGCTCAGGCGAACTAAATGTTTCTTAGGTAAATACTGAGTGGAAATCTTCACTAGAGTTTGCTTATCAAGAGATGACTCTACTGAGTTTTTAATTAAATTAATTAACACCCTAGAAAGACTAACTGCATCTAACAACAATGGCGGAATATCGTCTGTTAAATCAAAAACGATCTCTAAGCCTTCTTGCGAATCATATAAAGAAATGGATTGATTAATAATCTCATTTAGATGGCTTAACTTACGTTCGATTTTAGGCGTGTTGGCATAGTCAGCAAAAGCGCTAACCATAAGATCCATAGACTTCACTTGGTCAATAATAGTGTTAGTGGTTTTATCAATTACTTCTAAATCTCGACCCTCTAATGACTCCATAAATCGATTACGCAAACGTTGTGCTGAAAGCAAGATTGGTGTCAATGGATTCTTAATTTCGTGTGCCATACGAACTGCCACCTCTCCCCAGGCTGCCTTCTTTTGCGCACGATTAAGCCTGGAAATATCTTTAATGATAATCACATAGCCCAATGTTTCACCGTGGCTTTCAAGTATAGCGCCCTGGCAAGATAAAAGCAGATGACGATCTAATGAAGTTAACTCAAGATTCTCATTCCATTCACTGTTTTTTGCTTTAAATTTTTCTGCCGTTAACTTGAATAGGGAATCCAATTCTGGATACTTATCACTGATTTTTGAACAACTACCGCCAATAAAAGATTGCTCATCTTGAATATTAAACATTTCACCAATAATTGGATTAATAAGTCGAATATCTTTATTTTGGTCTAAAGCAATAACCCCATAAGAATATTTGAGAATGGTTTCTAAATAAAGATTATGTGTGTCCAAGCCCTCTTGAGAGGTTTTAATTTTTCTTGACATGATATTGAACTGATTAATCAATAAGCGCACATCATCAGTATCTTTGCTCTGCTCTATACGAACACCATAGTTACCTTGAGCAACTTCTCGAGTGGCAAGAGACAATTTATTAAGCGGTTTCATTAGTTTTTCTATCATACGAAAAACTAACATTAATGCACTCAATACTGCTAACAAAACGGTTGAAGAAAAATCAATCATAAAACGCTCTTGGGTGATTGAAGTATTTAAATCAAATTCAATATTTTTAGTTCTTTGAGTGAATGATTCAACTTGAGATAAAAATCCTAATAGACCTGGGTCAGCTGCATAGACAGCATCTACCACAAAAAAATCTTTGTCAGCTGAACGGGTAATAAAACGCGTAGACATTTTTACTTGGATAACATTAGTAACACTGTCTTCATTAATAGTTCTTGGCTGAGCGCCTGGCAAAGGTTGATCCTCAACTGCCATACAATTTGAAATATCAGCTGTTTTTGCAATTATCTGTTCTTTATCATCCAGCAAAGATATTTGACATGCCCAGCCCTTGTCGATTAAGCCATCTAAAAAAACTTGCATACTTGCGAGATAATTTTCCGACTCTTTTTGGAAATCACCAAAAGAAGTAATTAGTGTCAAAAGACGCCTAGTTTGCTGGGTGTAGCGTTCAGTTCTAACGTTTTGGACGCCTTCATACAATCCATCTACTTGCTGAATAAAGTTTTTAGTAAAGGCGTCAAATGCCTTTTCGGAATCTGTTACATTATTCTGAATCGTTTGAAACGAAAACATATAAAACGACAGTACCGGAACAATCACCAGAATAGGAACAATTTTAATAAATGACCAAGTAAATTTAGAGCCGGCAATGTCGCTACCTATATCGCGCTTTAATCGGCTCACGTCTTTATAAATATAATAAACAGCTATCACACTTAATGCGATGTTATAAGTCACTAAATAAGCCCACCAGCTGCTAATCAACTCCGGATTTAAGCCTAAGTAAAACGTGCCTGAAATAGAAATTAAGAAGACTGCTGCCCAAAACCAGACAGGTGGTGACTTGATAAAGCTTTTTTGTTGACGAGTAGTCATTGACTGTTCTTAAATGGTTAGCTAATTATTTAGAATTATCTCATAAATAAACCGACAGTATCATTACTTGTTGCTAAAATACAACAATGATTCAAACACAACAGCAATTAACCAATTTTTTAAACGCTATTAAGACAGATACGCATTTAGCAATCGATACCGAATTTAAACGTATTGATACTTTTTATCCTATTTTATGTCTGGTGCAAATAGCCACACAAAGTGCTGTTGATTGCATCGACATTTTAGCCATTGAAAATCTTGAACCGCTTTTTGATAAGCTTTATCAAAAAGATAGCATTTGGATTGTTCACGCTGCCCGTCAAGATATTGAAGCCTTATATTATTTATCTAAAAGACTTCCAAGCCAGCTATTTGATACTCAAATCGCTGCTCATTTCCTTAATCATCCAGCTCAGATATCTTACCAAAATCTTACTGAAATTTTACAAGGCGTTTTATTGGATAAGGCTTATACGAGACTTGACTGGACAACGCGCCCTCTGCCTGAAGAAGCTATTGAATATGCGCTTGATGACGTGCGCTATTTGATTAAAAATTACTCGCAATTGATTGAGCAGCTAACCCAAGAGCAAAAGCTTGACTGGCTAATGGCAGATGGCTTAGAATTATCAAATATTAACTTATACTTGCCAAATCTTGACCAGGCATGGAAAAAAGTTAAAGGCTTGTCGCGCCTTCCAAAGAGTATTCATCAGAAAGCTGCACATTTAGCTGCTTGGAGAGAATCTCAAGCTATAGACAACAATAAACCTAGAAAATGGATTATGAGTGATGATCAATTAATTAATTACAGCCTTAACAAAACAAAAATGTCTGACCAAGATAAGACAATTTTTAGTGAATTTTTATCTCAACAAGTGCAACTCACACAACAGCGTATTCAAATTGATACACATCAAGCGCCTAGTAAAAGTGAAAATAAACAAAAAAATGAACTTCAAATACTCATTAAAAAAATCGCAGTTCAGTATAATCTAGACGAAGCAATCATCGCTAATGGTAAAACATTGATGAAATTTATTCGTAGCGATCAATCCGTCAACTTTTTTACTGGTTGGCGCTATCATATTTTAAAAGAGGAGTTGGAAAATGCAAAACAGTCTTAAACCCGTATCAGCAGGAAATCTACCTGATGAAATTAATGTTATTATTGAAATCCCGGCACATTCATCGCCGGTAAAGTACGAAATCGATAAAGAAACTGGTGCTATGTTTGTTGATCGCTTTATTTCTACGCCAATGTTCTACCCATGTAACTACGGTTTTGTACCAGAAACATTGGCAGATGATGGTGATCCAGCAGATGTATTAGTAATTACTCCTTATCCATTAATTCATGATTCAGTCATTACAGCTCGTCCAATTGGTGTTCTTCGTATGACTGATGAAGCGGGTAAAGATTCTAAAATTTTAGCTGTGCCTACTGATAAGCTTTGTAAGTCGTATCATGATATCAAAGGTATTAATGATGTAGGTGCAACACTTAAAGATCAAATCGAGCATTTCTTTCGTTACTACAAAGATTTAGATGATGGTAAGTGGGTTGAAATTGATGGTTGGGGTGACGCTGCTGAAGCAAAAAAAGAGCTTCAAGAATCTTTTGATGCATATAAGCCTTAGCCGTTGATTCAAGCCACCAACAATTTTCAAATTATTGGTGGTGAGCATCGAGGTAGAAAGTTTAACTTTTCAGATGCGCCAGGGCTAAGACCCACACCTAACAAAGTTCGAGAAACCTTATTCAACTGGATTCAGTTTAAGTCCAGTAATAAGGTTTTTTTAGATTTGTTTGCAGGTAGTGGTGCATTAGGCTTTGAAGCACTTTCTCGAGGTGCTAAAAAAGTTATCAGCATTGAAAAAGATTCAGGCGCTTTTAAAAGTTTAGAAAAAAATCGGAAAAACCTAAGATCCGATAAAATTCAAATTATTAACGCCGATGCTTTGGACTTTTTAAGCAATAAAACCACTCAAACCTTTGATTTCGTCTTACTTGATCCGCCTTTTCATCAAAAACTACTAGAAAAAGCACTCAAAAGACTCTCAAAAGGTGGTTTTTTAGCATTAGGCAGTCAAATATATATAGAATCTGAATTTGAAATAACTGATGATTTCTTAAATCAAGAAATTTCGCAAAAAATCAAAATCAATAAACAAAAACGCTCAGGACAAGTACACTACTGCTTAATTGAAGTATTATGAATCCAATTAACAACTAAACGCCTTATGACAAAAAAAATTGCTATTTATCCAGGTTCATTTGATCCGATCACCAATGGACACATTGATCTTATCAAGCGTGCGAGCAAACTATTTGACGAGGTTGTTGTTGGCATTACTCAAAATAGTAAAAAAACAGCCTTCATAAATATTGATGAGCGCATCAGCTTATCTAGCGAAATTTTAAAAGATATTAATAATGTCAAAGTATTAAGCTTTAATACATTGTTAGTCGATTTTGCTGAAGAACAGAATGCTCAAGTGATTTTGCGTGGATTGCGAGCTGTAAGCGATTTTGAATATGAATTCCAATTATCTGGCATGAATAAACATCTAAATTCAAATATTGAAACCCTGTTTATGACGCCAGCAGAGCAATATGCCAACATTTCCTCTTCACTGGTTCGAGAGATTTTATCTCTTGGCGGTGATATCAGCCACTTTGTCCCTAACTCGGTCGAAACCCTACTAAAAGAACGTCTTTAATTTTTTTTAACCTTTTCTGCTTGAATTAAAAACACTCATCCCTATATAGGGTGTATATCAAATTACAAGGAGTAAGAAAAAATGTCAAAAATTATAGGTATTGACTTAGGAACAACTAATTCATGTGTGGCCATTATGGATGGTGGCACGGTTAAAATTATTGAAAACTCAGAGGGCGATCGCACAACCCCGTCAATTGTTGCTTTTCCAAAAGATTCTGACGAAGTTTTAGTGGGTCAATCAGCTAAGCGTCAAGCAGTCACAAACCCTGAAAATACATTGTATGCAATTAAGCGTTTAATTGGTCGTCGTTTTGATGAGGATGCTGTTCAAAAAGATATCGATCTTGTGCCGTATAAAATTGTTAAAGCAGACAATGGCGATGCTTGGGTTGAAGCTAATGGTAAGAAAATGGCTGCTCCTGAAATCTCAGCAAAAATTATTGGTAAGATGAAGAAAACAGCTGAAGACTACTTAGGTGAAACTGTTACTGAAGCAGTGATCACTGTTCCAGCATACTTTAACGATTCACAACGTCAAGCGACTAAAGATGCTGGCAAGATTGCTGGTCTTAATGTTAAACGTATTATTAACGAGCCAACAGCAGCGGCATTAGCTTACGGTGTAGATAAATTAGTCGGTGACAAAACAGTTGCTGTTTACGATCTAGGTGGTGGTACGTTTGACGTGTCTATCATTGAAATGGAAGATGTTGATGGTGAGAAGCACTTTGAAGTGTTATCAACCAATGGTGATACTTTCTTAGGTGGTGAAGACTTTGATCAAAGAATTATTTCATACCTAGTAGAAGAATTCGACAAAGAGCAAGGTGTTAACTTAAAGAACGATCCAATGGCACTTCAGCGCTTAAAAGAAGCAGCAGAAAAAGCTAAAATCGAATTATCATCTTCTGAGCAAACAGAGGTTAACCTACCTTACGTGACAGCTGACGCTTCTGGCCCTAAGCACATGAACATCAAAATTACACGTGCAAAGCTTGAATCATTAGTAGCAGATCTTATTCAACGTTCGATTGACCCATGTCAAATCGCACTAGATGATGCCAAGCTTACGGCTAGTGATATTGATGAGGTTATCATTGTTGGTGGTTCAACAAGAATGCCTAAAGTACAAGAAAAGGTTAAAGAATTTTTCGGCAAAGAGCCTAAGAAAGATGTTAACCCTGATGAGGCAGTTGCTATGGGCGCTGCCATTCAGGCAGGTGTATTAGGTGGTGACGTTAAAGATGTATTGTTACTTGATGTCACTCCATTATCTTTAGGTATTGAGACAATGGGTGGTGTAATGACTAAGCTTATCGAGAAAAATACAACCATTCCTACGAATGCTTCTCAAACTTTTTCAACAGCAGCAGATAATCAATCAGCAGTGACAGTTCATGTCTTACAAGGTGAGCGTGAAATAGCCAGTGCCAATAAGTCGCTAGGTCAGTTCAACTTAGAAGGTATTGATTCAGCACCTAAAGGAACACCGCAAATTGAAGTCACTTTAGATATTGACTCTGATGGTATTTTGAATGTTTCTGCTAAAGATAAGAATACAGGCAAAGAGCAATCAATCACCATTAAAGCCTCTAGCGGTTTAAGTGATGAGGAAGTTGAAAAAATGATTAAAGATGCTGAAGCAAATGCTGATGAAGATAAGAAATTCCAAGAATTAGTCACTTCTAAAAACATGGCAGACTCTTTGATTTATTCAACTAAGCAAACATTAGAAGAACTTAAAGAAGAAGTTTCTGAAGATGAAAAAACAGCTATTGAAGCAGCAATTACCGATCTTGAAGAAGCCATTAAAAGCGACGACAAAGAAGCAATTGATACCAAGTCACAAGCATTAACGGAGAAAGCTCAACCATTAGCTGAAAAAGCACAAGCTAAAGCTGGTGCAGCAGATGGCAGCGCTTCAGAAGCAACTGATGCAGGTGATGATGTAGTTGATGCAGATTTTGAAGAAGTTAAAGACGACAAGTAATTTTTAAGATTTAAATCAATCACTAACCTTCTTCAGATCTAAGTATTTGAAGAAGGTTTTTTAACTTTACATAAGGTAGTTTATGTCAAAAAAAGATTTTTACGACGTTCTAGGTGTTGACAAAAGCGCAGATACAAAGCAAATTAAAAAAGCTTATAAGCGCTTAGCAATGAAACATCACCCAGATCGTAATACAGATAACAAAGAGGCAGCTGAAGAGAAATTCAAAGAAATTCAAAAAGCTTACGCTATTTTATCTGACGAACAAAAACGTCAAGCCTATGACCAATATGGCCATGCTGGTGTTGATGGTAGCGCTGGCGGTGGTTTCGGTGGCGGTAGTGGTGGCTTTGGTGGTGGTGGTTTCGGTGATATCTTTGGTGATATCTTTGGCGGTGGTGGTCGCCAACAGGCTGACAACCGTGGCTCTGATTTACGCTATGATTTAGAGATTGACCTCAAAGAGGCAGCTGAAGGGACAACGGTCAAAATTCGAATTCCTAAAAATGAAACTTGTGAGCCTTGCTCTGGAACTGGCGCCAAACCAGGTACCAGTGTCAAAACTTGTGTTTCGTGTGGTGGCGTAGGTCAAGTACAAATGCAGCAAGGATTTTTTGCAGTTCAGCGCCCCTGCCCAACTTGTTCTGGTACAGGTCAAAAAATTGAATCTCCATGTGGATCATGTCGCGGTCAGGGTGTTGTGCGCAAGCAAAAAACACTCTCAGTTAAAATCCCTGCTGGGGTTGATACAGGAAACCGTATTCGCCTTAGTGGCGAAGGTGAAGCTGGAGTTCGCGGTGGACAAAGTGGTGATTTATACGTCGAAGTGCATGTTAGAGCACATGAAATCTTTCAACGCGAAGGCAACGACTTATATTGCGAAGTACCTATTGACTTTACCTCAGTTGCATTAGGTGGCTCAATTGAAGTGCCAACATTGGGTGGAAAATTAAAAATTAAAATTCCAGCTGGCACCCAAACTGGCAAACAATTCAGACTAAGAGGTAAAGGTATTACCGCTATTCGTCAGGGTGGAACTGGTGATTTAATTTGTCAAGTTAAAATCGAAACACCCGTGAACTTAAGTAAAAAACAAAAAGAACTATTAGAAGCGTTTTCAGGCACCTGTGGTAAGAAACATCATCCTGAGTCAGACTCATTTTTTGGTAAAATGAAATCATTCTTCGAATAAAAAAATAATAGGAATTATCGTGAAAATTAAGAAAATTAAAGCAAGAGAAGTCTTAGACTCTAGAGGCAACCCAACTATTGAAGCAGACGTTATCCTTGATGACGGAACTATCGGTAGTGCTATGGTGCCGTCTGGTGCATCAACAGGTCAGCGAGAAGCTTTAGAATTGCGCGATGGTGATAAATCTCGTTACTTAGGTAAGGGCGTTTTAAAGGCAGTAGAATTTGTCAATACTGAAATTAATGAAACTCTAATTGGCTTTGGCATTGAAGACCTTGGAAAGATTGACCAGGCTATGATTGATTTAGATGGCACCGAGACAAAATCACGACTTGGTGCAAATTCAATTTTAGCTGTATCGTTAGCATCAGCTCATGCCAATGCAAACAGACAGCATAAGCCATTGTATGACTCTCTTGATCAAGGTGATGATTACAAACTACCCGTACCTATGATGAATATTATTAATGGTGGCGAGCATGCTAATAATAGTGTTGATATTCAAGAGTTTATGATTATTCCTGCTGGAGCGCCAAATTTTAAAGAAGCGCTACGCTATGGTGCTGAAGTATTTCATCACCTAAAATCTGTTTTAGAAGCCCAAGGCATGAATACTGCTGTTGGTGATGAAGGTGGTTTTGCGCCAGATCTTGCTTCCAATGAAGATGCACTTAAGGTTATCTTGGAAGCGATCAATAATGCAGGCTATGTTGCTGGTAAAGATATCTTTATTGGTATTGATGCAGCGAGCTCTGAATTTTATGAAAATGGTACGTACAACTTAGCTTCTGAAAACAAATCACTAAATTCTCAAGAGTTTGTTGATTATCTAGCCAACTGGGTTGATAACTACCCTATTATTTCAATCGAAGATGGTATGGATGAAAATGATTGGGAAGGCTGGGATTTACTCACCAAAAAAGTGGGAGATAAAGTACAGCTGGTGGGTGACGATCTTTTCGTTACCAATAGCAAAATTTTAAAACAAGGTATTGATAACAATATTGCCAATTCAATCTTAATCAAAGTTAATCAAATTGGTACACTTACTGAAACTTTCGCTGCAATGAAAATGGCTGCAAAAGCAGGATATACGGCCGTTATGTCGCATAGATCTGGTGAAACTGAAGATACAACTATTGCTGATTTAGCGGTAGCAACTGGTTGTGGCCAAATTAAAACAGGCTCTTTATCACGCTCAGACCGATTAGCAAAATACAATCGCTTATTACGCATTGAAGAAGAGCTGGGTGTTAAAGCAATTTATCCAGGACTTGATGCTTTTAAACATTTGAATTAAACTAAGCTTTAATTTATTTAAAACACTACAACTGATTGGAATCACTTTCGACTTTCTGGCTTAGTATCTTGTTATTTGGTTTGATACTAGCCTCTGCTTTCTTCTCATCTGCTGAAACTTCAATGATGGCAATTAATCGCTATCGTCTCAAAGCTTTAAGCCTGACTAATAAAAATGCAAAAAGAACTGAGCATTTACTGCAGGACACAGACCATCTAATTGGTACCATCCTACTCGGTAACAACTTTGTTAATATCTTTGCCTCTAGTGTTGCAACTATTTTGGCTATTAAACTTTGGGGAGAAGACTCCATTGTCCTTGCATCATTGGCACTTACTTTTGTCATTTTAGTATTTGCAGAAACCACACCTAAAACTTTCGCCGCCAAAAACCCTGAGAAAATAGCCCTCCCTGCTTCTATAATAATCAAATTTTTGATTACACTATTCAAACCTTTTGTTTGGACTATTGCGCAACTTTCAAAGCTCATCTTAAGGCTTTTTGGTATTCATACTGATCAACAAAATAACAACATTAGTTCTGAAGAATTACGCATGGTAGTCAGTGACGCCAAACCCATCATTGCTTCAAATTATCAAAAGATGTTGCTTAATATTATCGACCTTGAAAAAGTTAAAGTTGAAGATATTATGATTCCTAGACATGAGTTAATTAGTGTGGACATCAACAAGCCAGATGAAATCCTAAAGCAACTTGAGCGCATTCAGCATACACGCCTACTTACTTACGATAATTCTAGTGATAACATTACAGGTGTTTTACACATGAGAGATGTTGTAAATCTCTACGCTAAAGGAGAATTTAACATAGACAATGTTTTGTCGCTAGTTCGTGCTCCATATTTTGTGCCTGAAGGTACTTCTCTTGCGCATCAGCTTGAACATTTTCAAACACAAAAAAGACGCTTAGGCCTTATTGTTGACGAATATGGAGAGGTTCGAGGTTTAATTGTACTTGAAGATATCTTAGAGGAAATTGTTGGTCAATTTACCACTAATCAAAATGAACGCTTTGATGAAGTTAGCCTACAAGACGATGGGAGTTATTTGGTTGATCCTAGAATCAGTGTGCGAGAGTTGAATGCACTACTTAGTGCTAAGCTACCAACCTCAAAAGCTAAAACTTTAAATGGCCTTATTTTAGAAGAATTACAAGCTATTCCAGAACGCGACGTTAGTCTAAAAATTGGGAAAATATTGGTAGAGATCTTACAAATTTCTGATAAGACTATAAAATTAGTTAAGCTTACCAAGCTAGATTAAAGACTCACCCATTCGAACTATTTGTCCAGCACTCAAATTTAACTTATTCTCTTGATTTGGCATCAACATAACAATGGTTGAGCCCATATTAAAACGCCCCATTTCCTCACCCTTTTTAAGCTCAATATTTTGATTTGTATAGTCAAAATTCTGAACTTTCTTCTGATAAGGTGGATTAATTTGACCTTCCCAAACTGTCTGCATAGAGCCCACAAAAATAGCACCCACTAGTACAAAAGCACATAAACCAAACTGAGTTTGGAAATAGCACACAACTCGTTCATTTCTTGAAAAAAGACTATCAACACCTTCTGCCGTTGCCTTATTTACCGAGAATAAATCACCAGGAATATAGTCCATAGATACTAACGTACCATCAAAAGGCATATGAATACGGTGATAGTCTTTGGGTGACAGATAGATTGTAGAAAAATAGCCTGACTCAAATTGATCTGCTCTATAGTCTCCACCCAGTAACGCTGAAACGGTGTAATAATGATTTTTTGCTTGAAAAATAGTTGCATGACTAATCTCACCAGATTGCGATACAGCACCATCAACAGGGCATACGATATTAGCAGAGCCAATTTTACGTGCCTCTGGCTTTAAGGCGCGTGTAAAGAAATCATTAAAGTGCTGATAATCTTCTACTTTTTCTCGAACTGCTTCAGATAGATTTACCTGATATGATTTAACAAACCAATGTGTAAATTTATTTTTGAGCCAAACATTTTCAACTCGAGCGAAACGAAACATAAGCTTTGACAGCGCATGCTGGGGAATAATATATTGCCACCAAATCATAATTCTTCCTTAAAAAATCTAGTTTAGTTGAGATTGGATAAAGCTCAAGGCTTCGTCATAGTTAACCTCAAGCTTTTCCGCATTATTTCTTGCCTTATATTCAACCATACCATTATCAGCATGTGTATCACTAAGAACAATTCGATGAGGAATGCCTAGCAACTCAGAGTCTGCAAACATAATACCCGCTCGCTCTTTTCGATCATCTAATAAAACCTCAATTCCCGCCTTTAAGCATTGCTGATATAGCTTATCTGCTAAATCCTTAACTCGAGTAGATTTATTATAGTTAATTGGCACAATAACAACTTGAAAGGGTGCAATTGCCTCAGGGAAGATAATACCTCGATCATCATAGTTTTGCTCAATAGAGGCTGCAATAACACGAGTAACACCAATACCATAACAACCCATGGTAGTTATAACAGCCTTTCCTGATTCACCGATCACATTAGCTTTCATGGCTTTAGAGTATTTGTCACCCAACTGAAAAATATGCCCGACTTCAATACCGCGCTTAATAACCAATTTTCCTTGGCCATCTGGAGATTCATCCCCTTCAATAGCATTACGTAAATCTGCCTCGACAAACTCAATATCTTTCCAATTTGCCCCTGTGAGGTGTTTATCCCACTCGTTAGCACCACAAACGAAATCACATAAAGCGCTAGCTGAATAATCAACTATAAGCTCAATATCTAAGCCTTTAACGCCGATGAAACCTTTCTTCAGGCCTAATGATTTAATCTCTTCATCAGAAGCTAATTCAAACTCGCCCAATAAATTCTGTGCTTTAATTTCATTAAGCTCATGATCACCTCGAAGTGCTAATGCTTTAAATCCACCTACTACTTTTATAATTAAAGTTTTAATGCAGATTGATTTTTCAACAGATAAAAAATCAGCTACTTCTTCAATACTGGTTTTTTTCTTAGTTAAGACTTCAGCTTCTTGAGCGTTAGGCGAACAGACATTTGTTTGCTTAGAAAAAGCCACTTTTTCAATATTAGCGGCGTAGTCAGACTCATCTGAAAAACAAATAGCATCTTCGCCACTTTGTGCCAACACATGAAATTCATGCGATGCATCGCCGCCAATAGATCCTGAATCTGCCAATACTGAACGGTAATCTAAACCTAAGCGATCAAAAATATTACAATAAGTTTGATGCATTGCATCATAAGTTTTCTGCAACGACTCTTGGTCTAAATGAAAAGAATAAGCGTCTTTCATGATAAATTCACGCGAACGCATAACACCAAATCGAGGACGAATTTCATCCCTAAACTTCGTTTGAATTTGATAAAAACTCATTGGTAATTGCTTATAGCTACGAATGTATTGAGCCGCTAAATTGGTAATGACTTCTTCATGAGTTGGGCCCATACAAAATTCACGACCATGGCGATCATGAAAACGCAGTAATTCTGGGCCATACTCATCCCAACGTCCAGACTCTTGCCAAAGCTCTGAAGGTTGTGTTACTGGCATTAACACTTCTTGAGACCCTGCTTTATCCATTTCCTCACGAACAATGGCTTCCACTTTTTTAAGTACTCTCACTCCCATTGGTAAGTAAGAATACAAACCAGAAGCCAGCTTAGAAATAAGACCGGCTCGAATCATTAACTGATGTGAAATAATTTTAGCGTCATTTGGTGCTTCTTTCTGGGTTGGAATTAATAGTTGTGTAGTTTTCATATAAAATGAAGTGAAGTTTTTTAAATAATTGTGTTAATTTTACCCGAGCAGCCATATTATGATTGATATTCAAACACTATTAATTTACGCCATTCCTGTCTTGTTTGCAATTACGGTTCATGAGGCTGCGCACGGCTGGGTAGCCTCTCTATTAGGGGATCATAGCGCAAGAATGATGGGCAGAGTTACCCTTAATCCAATTAAGCATGTCGATCTGGTTGGTACAATTATTGTTCCGGCTTTTTTATACTTTACTGCTGGATTCATTTTTGGCTGGGCAAAACCTGTTCCTGTAAATTTTAGAGCTCTTAGGTCACCAAAAAAAGACATGCTTTGGGTGGCAATTGCCGGTCCTATGAGTAACTTTATAATGGCGACGTTATGGCTGATTATTATCTTTATCGCTATTAATACTGGATCTCAGTTTTTGGCAGACATGGCGCAAGTTGGTATTCAGATAAATTTATTACTAGCGGTATTGAACTTACTACCACTACCCCCTCTTGACGGTGGTCGCGTCGTTAGCTCGCTACTACCATCCAAGCTTGCCTATCAATATGATCAATTGGAACCTTACGGTTTGTTTATATTGCTTGGTTTATTATTCTTAGGTGTCTTTCAAACTGTTATTTTACCGATTGTCAAACTCATTCAACACTGGGCCTACGCTTTAGTTGGACTGGTTTAACATCGTTTATGATGAGCAGCTAACATTTAAGCCTTGGGCCCAATTTGGCGCTTCTTGAGTATAATCCTCAGATCCTACATGCTCTTCAAAAGGATTGCTTAATAGATCAAATAAATCAGAAATTTTTTCATAACTTTTATTGTCTTCAGCTTCTCGAATCGCCTCTTCTGCAAGATAATTACGCAATATAAACTTCGGATTAACATTATTCATTAGTTCAGCTCTATCATCAACCTTCTCATCACCAAGGCGCTTATCATATAACGACAACCAGCTTGAGAAATTAACATCAGTTGATAACGAATCAAGATCCGTCAAATTTCTTAATGAATTTGTGTAGTCTTTTTTATAGGTTCGCAATAAATCTAAAAACTGATTAATCAGCTGATGATCTCCATCATGTTGTTGAGTTAAGCCAAATTTTTGTCGCATTAAATCTGAGTAGGTTTTAATTAGCTGTTGTTCATAAGATTGTAAAATAGCCTTAATTGTTTTTGCATCAATCAAACTTGATAAGGCCTCGGCCAAACGTGTCAAATTCCACAGACCGATACTAGGCTGTTGATCAAACCCATAACGCCCTTCATGATCAGATTGATTACATACAAATTGAGGGTTATACTTTTCCATAAAGCCAAATGGCCCATAATCTATGGTGAGTCCTAATATTGACATATTATCAGTATTCATAACCCCATGCGCAAAGCCTTGCGCCTGCCAAGAGGCTATCATAATAGCAGTTCGTCTCACAACTTCTAATAATAAATCAGCATACATTTGCGAACCTTGTAATGCTGGAAAATGATGCTCAATGACAAAATCAGCCAGTTTTTTAACTTGTGCTACTTGTCCACGCGACGCAAACAATTCAAAATGTCCAAAACGAATATGAGTTGGCGCTACACGCATCACAATAGCAGCTGTTTCTAGTAATTCTCGATGCACTTCTGTTGAACTTCCCACTAAGGTCAGCGCTTTTGTTGTACCAATGTTAAGCCCTTGCATAGCAGCTGAACATAAGTATTCACGAATAGAAGAACGCAGTACTGCTCGCCCATCTGCATGACGAGAATATGGCGTTGATCCTGCGCCTTTAAGTGATAATTCTTGACTCTCAATCTGTATGTTTATGCCACTACTTTGAACCTGACCAATTAAGCACGAGCGGCCATCACCTAACTGCGGATTAAAGTAGCCAAACTGATGGCCTGCATAAATACTGGCAATAGGCGTTGTTTGTTCAAATTTATTTTCACCCGTGGTAATTTTCAATAACTGATCATCTGATAATGACAAGCCTAGCTCTGAATATAATTGGGAATTTTTATGAATTAAGAATGCTTTATCTAAAGATTTTGTTTTAATTGGTGTTGAAAAATCTTCACCAAGTTTCAAAAAATCAAGCATGATATTAGCCTAACTTCTCTCTAAGTAGTTGGTTAAGTAGTTTTGGGTTAGCCTTACCTTGTGATGCTTTCATTGCTTGTCCTACAAAAAATCCTAAGATTTTTTCATTGCCAGACTTGAACTGCTCAACCTGAGGTGCATTATTAGCGATAATTTCATCAATAATTGCTTCAATTGCACCTGTATCAGTTACCTGTTTAAGACCTTTAGACTCAATAATAGCATCTGCAGAACCCTCACCATCCCACATAGCTTTAAAGACATCTTTAGCAATTTTTCCTGAGATGGTGTCATCACCAATACGTGCAATTAATTGTGACAAGTTGTTTGCAGATATAGGTGAATTCTCAATATCCAGCTGATGCTTATTAAGAGAAGCAGATAGCTCTCCCATCACCCAATTTGCGCATAGCTTGGCATTTTTTTCATTATTTTTCAGCATAATTTCAAAATAATCAGCCAAAGACTTTTGTGATGTCAGCACATCTGCATCATATTCATTCAAGCCTAATTCAGCTATAAAACGTGCTTTTTTCTCTACTGGAAGCTCAGGTAGGCTGGCCTTAATAGAATCTATTAGTTCATCAGTAATTTCGACGGGTAATAGATCAGGGTCTGGGAAATAACGATAATCATTAGCTTCTTCTTTAGAGCGCATTGATCGCGTTTCATGCTTAACCGCATCATACAAACGAGTTTCTTGCACTATTTTGCCACCTTCTTCAAGAATATCTTGTTGACGTTCGACTTCTAGGTTGATAGCACGTTCTATAAATTTAAAAGAGTTGATATTTTTAAGTTCTGCTCTTGTACCTAATTCTTCTTGGCCCATTGGACGAATGGAAACGTTTGCATCGCAACGGAATGAACCTTCTTGCATATTGCCATCGCAAATACCGATATATTGTACCAATGCATGAATCTTTTTAGCATAAGCTACAGCCTCTTTAGCGCTGCGCATATCAGGCTCTGAAACAATCTCAAGCAGTGGTGTGCCAGCACGATTTAAATCTATTGCTGTGTACTCATTAAACATGTCATGTACTGACTTACCTGCATCTTCTTCCAAATGAGCACGCGTCACGCCAATCACTTTGGTTTCATCGCCTATTTTAATTTCAATTTCACCTTCACCAACTATCGGTAAATCCATTTGTGAAATTTGATAACCTTTTGGCAAATCTGGATAGAAGTAGTTTTTTCTATCAAAAATATTTCGCTGATTAATGTGTGCATTAACCGCTAAACCAAACTTAATTGCCTTATTGACAGCTTCCACATTTAATACAGGCAATACACCTGGCAAGCCTAAATCAACTGCGCAAGCCTGAGAATTTGGCGCTTGACCAAACTTAGTAGAAGCCGATGAAAATATTTTTGATTTTGTGCTTAATTGTGCATGAATCTCTAAGCCAATGACTATTTCCCATTCCATACTAATCCTCCTGTGGCATTTGCTGATGCCAGTCAGTTTGTAGTTGGAACTGGTGTGCGATATTTAACAATTTAGACTCAGACCAATAATTTCCAATCAGCTGTAAGCCAACTGGTAGTTTATTTGAAAATCCTGCTGGAATACTCATGGCTGGTAGGCCCGCTAAATTAGCACTTAGCGTATAAATATCGGCTAAATACATCGATACTGGATCTTTAACTGAACCTAAATCAAAGGCAGTTGTTGGTGATACTGGACCCATAATCACATCAACATCATGAAATGCTTTTTTAAAATCTTCGCTAATTAAATGACGTGTTTTCTGTGCTTTTAAATAATAAGCATCATAATATCCAGCTGATAATGCATAAGCACCAATCATAATACGGCGTTTAACTTCACTGCCAAAACCCTCTGAGCGAGAGCGTGAATACAAATCTTCCAAATCTTTTGGGTTTTCACAGCGATATCCATAACGCACGCCATCTAGGCGTGATAAGTTTGATGAACATTCACAAGGTGCAACAATATAATAAGTGGGGATGGCATAAGCAGAATTAGGGAGTGAGATCTCTTTTACTACAGCACCCATAGCTTCAAACTCTTTGATGGCATTCATTACTTGGCTAGCAACATCATCATCTAAGCCTTCAGAAAAAAACTCTTTTGGTAGGCCAATGGTTAGCCCTTTAATTGAATCATTTAAATTAGCCGTGTAATCAGGCACATCTTGTTCAGCTGAGGTTGAATCTTTTTCATCAAAACCAGCCATTGCATTTAAAACAATAGCCGCATCTTGAGCTGTTTTTGTCATCGGTCCCGCTTGATCTAAACTGGAAGCGTAAGCAATCATCCCGTATCTTGAAACGCGCCCGTAAGTTGGTTTTAATCCTGTAATACCACACAAACTTGCTGGCTGGCGAATAGAGCCGCCTGTATCTGTTCCTGTCGCAAAACAGCTTAATCCGCCTGCTACAGCTGCTGCTGAACCGCCTGATGAACCACCTGGAATTTTATTTGTGTCCCAGGGGTTTTTAACCGCACCATAAAAAGAGCTTTCGTTGCTAGAGCCCATGGCAAATTCATCCATGTTGACTTTGCCCAGCATAACGGTATCAGCTTGATTTAGTTGATGTGAAACCGTTGCATCATAAGGTGAAATAAAGTTGTCTAGCATTTTAGAGCCAGCTGAGGTTTTAACCCCTTTTGTACAAAATATATCTTTATGCGCGTAAGGAATACCTGTCAGCATATTACTAGTTCCAGCAGCAATCTTATCATCTGCAGTTTGAGCTTGCTTCATGGCTAGCTCATCTGTTAGCGTAATAAAAGCATTCAGATCAGACTTTTTAATACGTTCTAAATAATGCTGAGTAATTTCTACAGATGAAAATTCTTTGTCTTTTAGGCCTTGTGCGAGTTGCGCAATGGTTTTTGTATAGATACTCATATTTATTCGATAACCGTTGGCACTAAATAATGCTTATTGCCAATTTTTGGTGCAATTGATTGAAATAATTCTGAGTGATCCTCTTCTGTTACAACATCTGCACGCAGCCTTTGTGTCATGTGAAGTGGGTGAGCCATTGGCTCAATACCATCTGTTTGAATAGCACCTAATTGCTCTGCTAAACCCAAAATAGCGTTTAAGTCTTTAGTATTGTCTTTTAACTCAGTTTCACTTAGAGACAAGCGAGCCAAATATGCAATTTGCGTTACTTCTTGCTCAGACAGGGACATACTTATAACATTGGAATCTTATTAAAGATTCTAAGTGGCTTAGAGAAAGAAGAGCGTAATATGTTTAAATCACGTTGCATCCACTGCATAGAAGTTTGCATGTCTGTCATATTTTTGTTCATTTCTTCCATGTTAATAAGCATTGGCTCTAATGAATCCATCTTTACACTAACACGTGTTAAATCAGCGGCAATAGAATCTAATGCATTAAGTTTAAATGCGATTACATCCATATTTTTATCAACCTTTGAAAAACTCTTTTGCATTTGAGCGACCGATGTTGTCATTTTACTGACATTATTTGAAAGTTTTTCAATACTACCTACCATAGATGACATGTTGCTACCCATTTTTGGATCCATAGCATCAGCAAGGCGTGTCATGTCAGTAGTGATTGTATAAATGACAACAAAGAAACCCATGATAATTGCACTAAAAACAGCTAAAGCTGGCAAAAACATGCGTTCAAATTTTGTATCAGTACGCTTATCTGCATTTTCAAGCATTTTTTCCAAATCAGAAATGCTTGAAGTAATCATCACTTCATCGTCTTTGATTGGTTCTTTTTTTTGCTTACTATCTGTCATTTACTACCCTTATATTGTGGTTAACAAAAATCCCCAATTACTTGATCTAGCTTTTCTTTTTGATACATATCACTGATGTATGATTCACCTAATTTTTTCATTAGAATGAGTCGAATATTGCCATCAATCACTTTCTTATCAACACTCATGGCTGACAAGAACTCAGAAGCGCTAATTTTACCGTCTACACTGATAGGTAAATTAGATTTTTCTAATAAATCTTGAATTTCAGATACCTCTTGGCTGGTTAAATCACCTTCTAGTTGTGATAATTTCGCCGCCATTAACATCCCCACAGAGATCGCCTCACCATGTAAAAATACACCATAGCCGAGTGTGTTTTCAATAGCATGGCCAAAAGTGTGACCTAAATTTAATAAAGCTCTTTTGCCAGATTCCAACTCATCTTGAGCAACGATATTAGCCTTATCTGTGCAAGATTGATATACTGCTTGAATGATTAAACCCTTGTCTCTATTCATTAAATTATGAATATTGTCTTGTAAAAATTTTAAAAAATCGCGGTTACCTAATAATCCATATTTAATAACCTCAGCCATGCCAGCTGCATATTGTCTATCATCTAAAGTATCAAGTGTATCAACATCGATCAGCACGCATTTTGGCTGATGAAATGCGCCAATCATGTTTTTCCCTAAAGCATGATTAACACCTGTTTTTCCACCGACACTAGAGTCAACCTGAGAAAGTAAAGTAGTTGGAACTTGAATAAAATTTACACCGCGCTGATAACTACTAGCAGCAAATCCTGTCATATCACCAACAACACCGCCACCTAAGGCGATTAGCGTACATGATCGGTCAAAACGATGCTCCAATAAAGCATCAAAAATTAAATTTACCGTGTCCAGAGTTTTGTATTGCTCACCATCAGGCAAAACAACGTCGGCCACTTTAAATGAGCCAAGTAATGATTTAATCTGCTCCAAATAAAGGGGTGCAACTGTTGTATTGGTAACGATCATTACCTGCTTACCAGTAATATGTTTGGTGAGTAATTCTGCCTGAGACAATAGCGCCTGACCGATGTAAATCGGATAAGATTTAACGCCTAAATCAAGCTGTAGTGTCTTCATTAGGCGTACTCTCGCTTTTCACCATCACCGGCAACATTCTCAATGCAACGGCCGCACAATTCAATATGCTCAGCATGCTGACCAACATCTTCGCGATGATGCCAACAGCGCACACATTTTTCATTTTCTGATTTACTTACTTTAATAAACACCCCTTCTAACGCCTCAATACATTCATCGGTTTTGTCAATCAATGGATGAATACGCGCATCTGAAGTAATAAACACAAAGCGAAGCTCATCGTCTAGCTGATCTAAAGCTTGATAAGTTTTTTCATCACAATACAAATCAACTTGTGCATCTAACGATGAGCCAATCGTTTTGTCGCTTCGCATGACTTCCATTTGCTTGCGAATGAATGGGTTAATGTTTCTAGCAGTATCGATAGCAATATTCTCATAGCCCACTGACAAGCCTTCATACCATTCGCTTAAGAAAATACTTTGTGATTTTTCATTAGGCATGTTTTGCCAAATTTCTTCAGCAGTGAATGACAACACAGGAGAAAGCCAGCGAACCATTGCCTCAAGAATATGATTAAGTGCTGTTTGAGCGCTTCGTCTTGCTCTAGAATCTTCTTGAGTGGTGTATTGTCTGTCCTTAATGACATCCAGATAGAATCCACCTAAATCATTACTACAAAAATTCAGAATAAGTTGCATGGCATTATGGAAATTATATTGCTCATAAGCTTTTAAAACTTGCACTTGTAAGTCTGCTGTTTTAGACACAATCCACTTATCTAAATCTAGCA
>Ga0308013_10000229_pt1 | contig 32249 bp, 32 predicted proteins | sample Neamet181_FD_203131 | JGI IMG/M metagenome (GOLD analysis project Ga0308013, IMG submission 203131) | Marine microbial communities from water near the shore, Antarctic Ocean - #181 | ecosystem: Environmental > Aquatic > Marine > Unclassified | place: Southern Ocean | collected 2014-07-25
CCCATGTGGCATCTTGTAGCAGCTGTTGGTGGATGGCTTCTGGCACTTCTATCCAGCTTGCAAAGCCATAAGGGGTTTGGTCTTGTGTTAGAAATAGCTTGGCTTGTTGATGGTTTAAAGGTGGCAGCACACGCTCTAGCAGCTGGCTAATAGAGTGGCTGTTATATTGCCAATGCAGGGCATATAGGCTCAGCAAAATGCCCACGGTTTGAAACAATGGAGCGGTGGCGTTTTGCTCTAATGGCATTAGGGGGCTGTTGATTTGTGAGAGCATGTGGTGTGTGCAAATCCTTTTGCTTAATCGTCCATGTATTAAAAGTATCACTTATAGAGATATATAAATATAGGAATAATTCCTAATTTTGCCTTAAAACGCAAAATAATTGAAATAATTGATATGAGGTGAGTGTAGGATGTTGGAATAGTTGAAAACATATAAACCATAATTTATTGATATATAAGTCGTTATTAAATAACACTTGCCTGTATTAGATATTTTTATACACTTAGTTTTTATAAAAAAGGCATAAATGAAATCTTTAAGATGGGGCAGCGTTAGTCATTCACTCTTTGACCAAATAGCTGCTCACATGTTTGAGCCAGATCTTGTGTTAAAGATGACTCAGCCGCAGCTTTTGATAATATTAGCAGCACGCAAAGGGTGGAGCACGGGTCGGCCAAAGGAATGGTCACCAGGCGTTTGCCATCGTAGCTGCTGGAGGTTTTAGGGCGTATCACAGTAAAGCTAAAGCCCAGATCATTGGCCACAGCGCTACGCACGGTCTCCATAGAGCGTGAAGCCAGGGCAATGGTTGGGCGTAGGTTTAATTCATTTAACAGCTTGCTGTAGTAGTCTTTGCTGCCTGCCCCATCAAACATAATAAAAGGTAGGTGGGCTAGCTGATGGCCATAAATGCTAGAGCAAGAGGCCAAAGGGTGGTTTTCGCTGAGTATAACCCCTGGGGTAAGGCTCGCAATTTTGTGCTGTTTTAGGTGGCTATGTTGTAGGTCCATGTCGTAAGTGATGGCGGCATCTAGAGCGCCACTGTGAAGCTTGTCTAGCAGCTCTTGCTGCAACATTTCTAAAGCGATTACTTTAACCTTGCTTTGCTGCTGTTGGTAATGGCCTACCAGAGGAATCATGTAAAAGGGTGCTAAGGTGTGAAAGCACCCTACACGCAAGGTGGCCATTTGCTGGTCCGCAATAAGGTGCATGTTGCGCTCTAGAGTTTTTGCGTGGGCAAGTGTGCTAGCTATCTCTAAATAAACTGCTCGGCCGTTTGGGGTTAGCTCCACGCCTTTGGAATGATGCCGTATAAATAGTGTAAAGCTGTATAGGCTTTCCAAGTTGTTGAGTGCTTGGGCAATGGCTGGTTGTGACAAGTTTAGAGCGCGAGCAGCCTGGGCGATGCCGCCATGGTCTGCTACTGCCTTGAAATAGTAGCATTGCTTTAATGTGTACTTAACCATATTTTTTATTTCTTATTACAATATATATAAAGGTTTTTGTGATTGTATCCTTGAGTTAGTATGTCAGCAATCAATAAAACCTCATATAAAGGTGTGCACATGTTGGTATTGACTCAGCAGCAAATCGATCTGTTTTGGCAACAAGGCTTTTTGATGGTAGAAAACGTAGTAGAGCCGCAGCAGCTGCAGGCCATGAAGCTAGATTTTGCCACTTGGGTAGAGCAAAGCAAAGCCCATGCTCATGCCTATGGAGAAACCATTGATGGCCGAGCACGTTTTGATGTGGAGCCAGGGCATGATGCACAAAAGCCTGCTTTGCGCCGTGTTAACGCGCCCATTGAAGTGTCACAACATTATTTCAATGCCAGTATGAATAGCCATATGACTGATTGCATCGCCGACTTAATCGGCCCTAACGTAAAATTTCACCACGCCAAGATCAACTCCAAATTGCCTAACAGCAAAACGGTGGTGAAGTGGCATCAAGATTTTCCGTTCACTCCCCACACCAACGACCACTTGATCACAGCATTGTTGATGATTGATGAGGTGACTGAAGAAAATGGCCCGTTAAAAGTGGTGCCAGGCTCCCATAAAGGCAAGGTGCATAGTTTATGGCACAATGGGGTATTTACTGGTGCCATAGATAATGACACGGCTCAAAAATGTGAAGACACCTCTGTGCTTTGCACAGGTAGTGCAGGGTCTGTGTGCCTAATGCACACGCGGCTGCTACACGGCTCTAGTGCCAACATGTCCTCGGCGTCGCGCACCTTGCATATTACTGTATATTCGGCAGAAGATGCGATAGCGGTGTCGCCCAACCCGGTGCCATCAAAATATCATGGGCTGGTGGTGCGAGGTGAACAAACAGGCCGTATTCGTGCCTCTAGCTTTGACATTGAAATGCCAGAAATGCCTGATAAAGCCTCTTTTTTTGAGCAACAAAAGCATCATCAATCGTCATAAGCCTATTGAGCAGAACAATTAATACAGGATATTGCATGGCACAGTCGCTTTCTCTACAAATATTGCAGCGTTTGATTGGTTTTGACACCACAAGCTGTCACTCAAATCTTGAGCTGATGGCATATATTCAAAGCTATTTACAGGCGCTAAATGTCACCAGTGAATTGATCTACGACGAGCCCGGTGGTAAGGCAAACCTCTATGCCACAATAGGCCCAAACGATCTAGCAGGGATCATGCTTTCAGGGCACACAGATACTGTGCCTGTGGCTGGGCAAAAATGGCACAGTGACCCTTATGAGTTAACTGAAAAAGAAGGCCTTTACTATGGCCGTGGCACCAGTGATATGAAAGGTTTTATTGCTGTGGTTTTAGCGGCTGTGCCTAAGCTTGTGGCAAAGCCACTAAAGATGCCTGTGCACTTGGCCTTTTCTTATGATGAAGAAATAGGCTGCATTGGTGTGCGCCGCCTTATAGATACGCTCAAACAGCACAAAATAAAGCCTGCGATTTGTATTATAGGTGAGCCTACGTCAATGAAGGTGGTCACTGCCCATAAAGGCAAAGTGGCCAGTAGAGTGAGTGTGCACGGCAAGGAATGTCACTCTGGCATGGCGCCTCAGGGAGTCAATGCCATCAATTACGCAGCTCACTTGATTGTTTGGCTAGAGCAGCTAGCCACCACCAAGCGTGAGCAAGGCCCATTTGATGATAGCTATGATATCCCCTACAGCACTGTGCATGTGGGTACCATTAAAGGCGGTAACGCACTTAATATTGTGCCCAAGTTAGCCACTTTTGATTTTGAAATTCGCAATATTAGTGATGAAAATGTAGATGAGCTTATGCAACAATTTAAAGCTTATGCTCAAAGCCTTAGTGCAAACATGCAGCGCCTAGACGCCCGTTGTGGTGTGCAAATAGAACAACTTACCCAGTACCCTGGCTTAAGCACCACCACTGACCACAAAGCGATTGATTTTGTGCGCAAGCTGGCTGCAAATCATGACATGGCTAGTATTAATTTTGGTACAGAAGGTGGCCTGTTTAATAACGCCTTGGGCGTTGCTACTTTGGTGTGTGGCCCAGGTAGCATGGAGCAAGGCCATAAGCCTGATGAGTTTATCGCTTTAGAGCAGCTTGAACAGTGCGAGGCATTTATGCAGCGTTTGGTAGATGAGCTACAGAACAACACAATAGGATTTAACCATGGCAATTGAAAATAGAGCAATTGAGCGCATAGACACTTTAGTGATTGGCGCCGGCCAAGCGGGTATCGCCATGAGTGAACACCTCACTAAGCTTGGCGTGCCTCACCTAGTGTTAGAGCGTGATGACATAGCACAGCGCTGGCGCACAGGCCGATGGGACTCTCTGGTGGCCAACGGCCCTGCATGGCACGACCGCTTTCCAAACTTGGAGTTTGAGGGCATTGATGACGATGCGTTTCCTACCAAAGACCGCGTAGCTGACTATTTTGTAGAATATGCGCAAAAATTTAACGCCCCTGTGCGCACTGGGGTAGCAGTCACTAAAGTCACTCGCAATGTTAATGAGCCTGGATTTGTTGTTGAAACCTCTGAGGGTGTGATTCATGCAAGCCGGGTGGTGGCGGCAACAGGCCCGTTTCATCGCCCAGTGATTCCTGCCATTGCCCCAAAAGATTCGCATCTACATCAAATACACTCGTCAGATTATCGTAATCCGCAGCAGCTGCCAGAAGGCGCAGTGTTGGTGGTAGGTGCTGGATCTTCTGGAGTTCAAATTGCAGATGAGCTGCGCGGTGCTGGCAAAAAAGTGTACATCTCTGTTGGCCCTCATGAGCGTCCTCCACGTAGCTATCGTAATCGAGACTTTGTTTGGTGGTTGGGCGTGTTGGGCCGGTGGGATGCAGCAGCAATGAAGCCAGGCACTGAGCACGTCACTATTGCGGTAACGGGCTCCAAAGGGGGCTACACCATTGATTTTAGGCACTTAGCTCATCAGGGCATTACGCTCACAGGGCTTACGGAGTCATTTGTGGATGGCAAGGTTACTTTTCAAGGTGATTTGGCGGCAAACATTGCCCGTGGTGATGCTTATCATAATGGTTTGTTAGATGCTGCAGATGCCTATATTTTACGCAATGGGTTAGATCTGCCAGAGCAGCCAGACGCTCGCTTTGTGCATGCCGACCCACACTGCATGACGCATCCCTTGCGTGAGCTTGTTTTGGCAGATGCGGGTGTTAACAACATTATTTGGGCCACAGGTTATGCCCTAGATTATGATTGGATGCAAGTAAACGCATTTGATGATCAAGGTAAGCCTCAGCATCAGCGTGGTGTATCCACAGAGCCGGGCATTTATTTTATTGGCTTGCCTTGGCAGTCAAGACGGGGCTCATCGTTTATTTGGGGGGTGTGGCACGATGCCAAATATGTGGCTGATCATATCCAAACACAGCGCAAGTATTTAGGCTATCGTGATGCTTCACAGCGTTAGTCCAAGCTATCCATTAGGTGCGTTTGAAAATGGTATTTTTACTTATCAAAATGTTTGGAGAATAATATGGTGACACATACAAGAATTCGTATGTTTAATACCAAGGAAACCTACCCCAATCAAAGCTTAGACAATGATCTTTGCCAAGCCGTACGAGCTGGCAATACTGTCTATGTGCGGGGGCAAGTGGGTACAGATTTCGATGGCAATTTAGTAGGCCTAGGTGACCCTGGCGCTCAGGCTGAACAAGCCATGAAAAATGTAAAACAACTTTTAGAAGAAGCAGGATCAGACCTTAGTCATGTTGTTAAAACCACCACCTATATCACTGACCCACGCTACCGTGAAGCCGTGTATAAAGAGACAGGTAAGTGGTTTAAAGGTGTGTTTCCCATTTCTACAGGTTTGGTGGTGCAAGGTTTGGCACAGCCACAATGGCTGATGGAAATAGACATTATCGCAGTGATTCCCGACAATAATTAGGAGCATATATGACATTTTCATTAGCAGGGGTCTGCCCAGAAACTGGCATGGTAGGCTGTGTAATTACCTCATCAAGTATTTGTGTCACTAGCCGTTGTGCATTCACTCGCAGTGGCATAGGTGTTGCTCTCACGCAAAATATAACCAATCCAGATTTAGGCCCATTGGCGCTAGATTTACTTGCAGATGGTCACGATGCACAGTCTGTCATGCAAGCACTTGGTAAAGCCGACGCAGACGTACAATGGCGTCAGCTAGGGGTGTTGGGCTTGGGTGGCCAAAGCCAAATGTTTAGTGGTGAAAATGTGTTAGGCATTCATGCCAGTGCCCATGGGAAAAACTGTATTGCTATGGGCAACCTGTTGGCCAATATAAAGGTTCCACAAGCAATGGTGGATGCATTCGAGGCAAGCACAGGCCATTTGGCACAACGCCTGCTTAGTGCGCTTGAGGCAGGTTTAGCCATAGGTGGTGAAATGGGGCCTTTGCATTCTGCTGGGCTTAGGGTTAATGCCCAACCTGCCTGGCCAGTAGTCGATTTACGTGTTGATTGGCATGAAACACCGATAACGCAGCTCGTGGCCCTTTGGGATAATTATCAGCCGCAAATGCAGGCTTATATCACTCGGGCAATAGATCCAGCTAATGCTGAATCTTATGGTGTGCCAGGAGATGAATAGCTAGTTTTGCTTTGCTGTTTAGAGGCTGCTTAGGCAGGTTATTGCCGTCAAAGCTCAAAGCCTATTTGAAGCCCATCTAATACGGCTTCTTCTGCTGTTCTTGGGGCTAGGCAGTCGCCTATGGGGTGTATGGGGGCGATGCCTTTTAGCTGTTCAATTAGGCCATCCACACGCTCGTGTCCAAGGCTTAGGGCCAGGGTGTCAGTTTGCTCAAACAGCATGGCTGCATCAGTGATGCTGTGCTGCATGTACACGGTGTCGTCATCGCAGCCAAATAATCTGGCGTAGGGCACTATGCGCACCCCTAGTGTGTGCAAGCGTCCGGCGATGGAATCTCTCACGTAGGATTGCAGCATTTCCCCTGCGTACAGGCCGTTTACGGCTAAGGTTACATTACAGCCTTGCAGAGCTAGTTTTTCTGCCACGCCCATGCCTATCCAGTCTGAGCGCCAGTCTGCTATCAACACATTTTTGCCAACGCTCACTTCATCTTGCAATATTTGCCATGCATCAGCCACCTGCATAGTGCCACTGCGTTCAAAATCTGGCCAATACGGCTTTGCGCCTGTGGCTACTATAATGGCCTCTGGTGCTTCACTGATGGCCAGTGCCTTGTTCATGGGGGTGTTTAGGTGAATGGTTACCTTTAGGCTGCGCAGCTCTTGCTCTAGGTTGGTCACTAAACCACCAAACTCTGCTCTTTGTGGGATTAGCTGGGCTAGCAGTGCTTGGCCACCAAGGCGAGGGGAGGCTTCATATAAGCTCACCGTATGGCCACGCTGGGCCGCGGTTTGTGCCGCTTTCATGCCTGCTGGCCCACCACCTATCACCATCACCCGTTTTGGTGTGGCGGCCATTGGCTGGTTGCTATAGGTTAGCTCGCGCCCTGTTTCTGGGTATTGGATGCACGAAATGGGCACCCCTTTATGGAAATGGCCGATGCAGGCTTGGTTGCAGCCAATGCAGGCACGAATAGTGTCATTATTGCCAAGCTGCGCTTTGTTGGGCATCTTGGGGTCACAAATAAGGGCGCGAGTCATGCCACAAAGGTCTGCTTGGCCGGTGGCCAATATTTGCTCAGCCATTTGTGGCTGATTAATACGGCCAGCAGCTATTACAGGAATGTTTAGCTGCTGTTTAAAACGGGCTGATGCACAGGCAAGGTAAGCATGTTCTGTGGTCATGGGGGGTGCAATGTGAATGGCACCTGCTGCGGTGTTGGAAGTGCCCGCAGTAATGCTGATGTAATCTAGCTTGGGCTCTAGCAATATGGCAGCTTGCATGGTTTCTTCACTTTGCAGGCCGTTAGGGTCTCGTTCGTGTTCAGACAAGCGCAGGCCAATAATAAACTCTGGCCCCGTTTTTAGGCGCACTGCATCTAATATTTCTTGTAAAAAAAGTAGTGGCTTGTGTCCATATTTGTCTTGTCGGCGATTTGTTCTTGGGCTTAAAAACTGAGCTGGCAGGTAGCCATGGCTGGCTACAATTTCCACCCCATCTAAACCTGCGGCTTGCATGCGGTAAGCTGCATTAGCATAGCCTTGTATCACTTCGTCAATCAGCCCTAAGCTCATGGCTCTTGGCATTTGGTGAAAACGTTCACTAGGCACAGCCGATGCGGAATAAGCCACAGGCTGCATGCCACCAGCAGTTTCCATAATTTCACGGCCAGGATGAAACAGCTGACCAAACACGTGGGTGCCATAGCTGTGGCACATGTCTGCTAGGCGGCGGTAGCCTTTAATACAGGCATCATCGTTAGCCATTAAAAGGTGCGAGGTGTAGCGGGCGGTTTCGTGCACTCCTGATACCTGTAACACGATGAGACCACAGCCTCCGCTGGCACGGGCCTCGTGGTATGCGACCAGGTCATCATTCACTAGGTCATTGGTTGGCAAACAAGTATCGTGGCCTGTGGAAATAATGCGGTTTTTAATCTGTTTATTACCAATGGCTATGGGTGAAAATAAGTGTGGGTAAGGGTGATGTGTCATAAGGCTTACTCAGCAGAGCAGGCAATTTTTATAATCGCCTGCTGCATGGTGTGGCTATGGTTATAATCCAGGGGTATGGCATGGTTTTGGCCCTTGGCGCTTAGCACTAAGCTTGGGAACCCTTGGGCAGAGAGTGTTCGAGCCAACAAAAGTTGTTGTTGCAGCTGAGTTTCTATGGCTTGGCTGTTGATGTCTTGGCTAAATTGCTGCGGATGCAAGCCTATGTGTGTTGCAACATCTATCAGCACGTCTAGGTTGGAGGGGTTTTGAGCGTTTAGGTAGTAGGCTTTTTGGATGCCTAAGATCATGGATTGCTCTAGTTTAGGGTTTTGAAGTTTAGCGGCCAGCACTGCTCTGCAGGATAAATAGGTAGAACGCCGAGGTTTGGTGGTGCTGGCATCAGCCCAAAAGGCATCATTAAATTGAATGCCGGGTATGTGTTGTTGAATACGTTTCCAAGTGCCTGCTAATGCCTGCTGCATCTCTTTGGGCATGGGTGCACTTGAGTCTGCCGCTAAGCCACCCACTACATAAACCACCTCCAACTTGTTACTTAGTTGGGTGCTTAAATGCTTTTTAAGCTGTTGCCATACAGGTTGAAAACCCCAGCACCAGCTGCACATGGGGTCGTGTATATAATATAAGATGGCACAATCGCCTGGTAAGGTAGCGTTAGGTGAAGTCAATGGCGTGTCTTTTTTGGGTGGCCCATAGTGCAATATAACCGTGTCATTACTCTAAGACAATGGTCTACTTGTGTTGCAAAGCCTATGTTTAATGCTCAGTGATTAGTATCAATGAGGTTACGCTTATGTAATATTTACTCGGTGAAGCGGTTGTTTAGTTGGTTGTACCGCAGTAGACTTAATGCGGCATATAACTATCTATGTGCGGCAGAGGCATCTTCGTGAGGGCTATGCTCTTGTGATTTTCGTTTTGATTTGTTAGTTTTCACTACCGCTTAAAGATGAAACATATCTAATTATAATAACGGAGTTTTAAATGAATAAGTTTGTTAAAGGTATTGCTGTTGCTGGTCTAGCAACTGCCATGTCCCAAGGTGCTGTAGCAGCCTGTGGCGACGTAACTATTGCAGAAATGAACTGGGCATCTGCCGAGTTTATGGCTAACGTAGACAAAATCATCCTTGAAGAAGGTTATGGTTGTTCTGTTGAATTGATCCCTGGAGCTACGTTAACTACGTTTGCTTCTATGGACACAAAAGGTGTGCCAGACGTAGCACCTGAATTATGGACTCAAGCTGTAGAAGTGCCATTAAAAGCAGCATTTGCTGCTGGCACTTTGCTTTCTGTAAACCCTAAGCCTATTGCTGGCGCTGGTGAAGGTTGGGTTGTACCTAGCTACACCATGGCTAACAACCCAGAGCTAAAGACAGTGCTTGATATTATCGAGCGTCCTGATCTTTTCCCATCTAAAGAAGATCCATCTAAAGGTGCCTTTGTAGGCTGTCCTGCTGGTTGGGGTTGTCAGCAAGTAAACAACAACTTGTTTACTGCATTTGATATGGAAGCTAAAGGTTGGGTTCTTATTGATCCAGGTTCTGCTGCTGGTCTTGACGGTGCTATGGCTAAAGCCGTACAACGTGGTGATGACTACTTTGGCTATTACTGGTCTCCTACCGCGATGATGGGTAAGTTGAACATGCAAATGGTTGACTTTGGTGTGCCGTTTACTGAAATGGAGCATTGGACCAACTGTATCACTCAAGCTGAATGTGCTGATCCAAAGCAATCTGCTTGGAGTGCTTCTGAAATCAACACTATTGTTACTGACTCGTTTGTTAAAAACAACGATCCAAAAGCAGTAGCATACTTCACTAAGCGTGTATTCCCTGCAGCCGAAATGGGCGCAATGCTAGTATACATGGGCGACAATCAAGCCGGTGGCGAAGATGCTGCTATTGAATTCTTGATGGAATATGAAGATCTTTGGACTCAGTGGGTTGGCGTACAAGCTGCAAACCTAATCAAAAAATCTTTAAACTAACCTAAGGGTTATGCTAAAAGCCTACTAACACAGTTAGTGGGCTTTTTTTTAACTTTTACGAAATAGGAATAACCGTGGAATTCTTGTACACATTTCCCTACATGGGCAGAGTACCTTTAAGAGATCTAAAAAAAGGCATCGACGCTTCTTTCCGTGAATTTTCTTTTGCCAATGGTGAAGCCATTGAAACCTTTTTTGACCCCCTCCTGTTTTTTATGGTGTGGTTTGAAAAGTTGCTAATCGGTGCACCTTGGCCGCTTATGATTTTGATTTTTGCTGGCCTTGCCTGGCTTGGCGCACGTAGTATCCCTATAGTAATAGGTACCATAGCGTCGTTTCTTGCTATTGGCTGGTTTGGCATGTGGGAAGACACTATGGCGACCGTAGCCATTATATCTGTGGCTACCTTTTTGTGTATAGGCCTGGGTATTCCCCTTGGCATATTGATGTCTCGCTCCAATCGACTACAATCTGTAGTGACCCCAGTATTGGATGTCATGCAGACGATACCAAGCTTTGTATATTTGATACCGGTGGTTATGTTACTTGGCATCGGCAAAGTGCCTGGGCTTATTGCTGTGTGTATTTATGCATTGCCTCCTATTGTGCGATTAACTAACTTGGGTATTCGGTTAGTAGATAAAGAAGTGCTTGAGGCTGCTGAAGCCTTTGGCTCCAGTTACAAGCAGAAGTTATTGGATGTGCAAATTCCTTTAGCGTTACCTAATATTTTTGCTGGTGTAAACCAAACCATCATGATGGCCTTGGCCATGGTTGTTATCGCTTCTATGATCGGTGTTAAGGGTTTGGGTGTGCCAGTATTGCGTGCGGTTTCTAACCAGTATCTTGCGTTAGGTTTGTTTAACGGTTTGGCTATTGTAGCTTTGGCCGTAATATTTGACCGAGTTTCTCAACAGTACGGTAAGCGGCTGCAAAAGCACCGTCAAGGAGGCCATGGTGTCTGATATTAAAGTTTCCATCAAAAATCTTTATAAGATTTTTGGCTCAAACGGTGAAGACATGGTGCAAAAGGTTGAAGATGGCGCTACTAAGTCGTCTTTACAAGCTGAGCATGGCCATGTTTTAGGTTTGAACAACGTTAACATTGACATTCCTGCTCGCCGCATTCAGGTGATCATGGGCCTGTCTGGCTCTGGTAAGTCTACCTTAATTCGTCATTTAAACCGTTTGATTGAGCCTACTGCTGGTGAGATTTTGGTTGATGGTGAAGACGTTTTAGCTATGTCTGATGTGGAGTTACGCAACTTTAGACGTAACAAAATGTCTATGGTATTCCAAAAGTTTGCCTTGTTACCTCACCGCACTGTTATAGATAACGTGGGTTATGGCCTTAAGATTAAAGGCACTGATAAAGCTGAAATGAATGAGCGTTCGCAAAAGTGGATAGACCGTGTAGGTTTGTCTGGTTTTGAGAACAACTACCCAGCGCAGCTATCAGGCGGTATGCAGCAACGTGTAGGCCTGGCTCGCGCCTTGGCCACTGATGCTGAAATACTTTTGATGGATGAAGCTTTTTCGGCTTTAGACCCATTAATCCGTAACGACATGCAGGATATCTTGTTAGATTTACAAGAAGAGCTGCACAAGACCATTATCTTTATCACCCACGATTTAGACGAAGCGCTAAATATTGGTGACAATATTGTTATCTTGCGTGACGGTGCCGTTATTCAGCAAGGTTCACCACAAGAGATAGTGTTAAACCCTGCCGATGACTACGTGCGTGACTTTATTAAAGACATCAACCGCGCCCGTGTATTAGATGTGAGCTCCGTAATGGACGCCGGCTCTACAGACTCTGGCTTAGAGCTTGCTAGTAATATGCTTTTAGAATTAGCCATGCCAGCTATGGTTAAGGCGGATGTGACTAGCGCTAACGTTATGCGTGATGGCAGTGTGATTGGTCAAGTGACCCTTGCGGCTATGATCGGCGGTATTGCTCGTCCAGAAAGCAAAGCAGGAGAGCAAGTCACCTATCGCTAAAGTGGTGTAAGGTGTTTGTTTGATTTAAAAAAGGGTAGCTTAGGCTACCCTTTTTTGTTGCGTATCAACCAATATACAAATTAGCCTAGCTGATCTATTTGCTCTTGGTTATAGCCTAGCAGGTCGCGATATACCACTTGGTTTGCGCTTCCCATAGGCAGCCCTGGAAAACGCAGTTTAGACTGCCTGTTGCTCGCAGAGTGCTCTTCTTTGGGGTTTATAGGGCCCATACGAAAGGGTACGTCAGGCATTTTAAGCTCTACCCCAGACACGGGGTCTGTCATTTTAATAATGCTGCCACGTGCCTCAAAGTGTGGGTCTTCATCTATCTCTTTCATAGACAAGATAGGGCCTGCTGTAATGCCTTCTTCACGAAATATTTTGAGGGCTTCTTCATTGGTTTTACCCAACACCCAAGCTTTTATAATTTCATTTAAAGCGATGCGGCTATCGGCCTGAATGCGATCGTTGTTAGTTTTAAAGCGGGGGTCACGAATGAGCTGGGGTTGCTCCATCACTTGTGCCAAACGCTCCCATGTTTTTTGATTAGAGCATGACATAGCCACCCACAAACCATCACTGGTTTGATAGTTGTTGCGAGGTGCTGCGGCTCTTAGCTCATTTCCAATAGGCTTGGGAATCTCGCCGGTTAATTGGTAACCAATAAATTCGCCACCCAAATAGCCAAACAATGGCTCATATAGGGAAATATCTATAATTTGACCACCGCTCTCTCCGCGCTTAGTTTGGTGCAAAGCCAAACTTACAGCATAAGCTAAGTGTATGCCTGTGGTGAGATCTGCCAAAGCAATAGGTGGGCTGGTCGGGCCGGTATCTTCATAGCCATTAAGGTATGAGAAGCCACTATAGGCTTCAGCTAAGGTGCCAAAACCAGGCTGGTGGGCCTGGGGACCTGTCATGCCATAGCCAGACACCTTGCCAATCACAAGCCCAGGATTAAGCTCTAATAAGCTTTCATGGCTTAGGCCTAGGCGATCCATTACCCCTAAACGCATGTTTTCTATCAATACATCTGCAGAGCATATCAGCTCTAAAAAAGCTTTTTTTCCAGCCTCTGTCTTAAGGTTAAGGGTGATAGGCAGTTTGTTTCGGCCGATATAAGCATGGTAAGGCTCAATACCTGTGGCCTTGTGGGTGCCCCAGCCGCGAAGAGCATCGGGTATGTTGGGGTTTTCTACCTTTATTATTTCTGCCCCTGCATCACCTAACAAAGCCGCACAATAGGGCGCAGCAATCACGCTAGACAAGTCGATGACTCGCTTACCCTCCAATGGTAAACCTTTAAAACAAGAGGTTTGTCTTTGTTGAGTGATAAACTCGGTAAGATCTGGCTGTGATTGTGGGCTCATAATGCGGGTCCATTTAAGTTATGGCCCCAATTTGCATCATCAAATAACATGAGTCAATGGCATATGTGTAATGAGTCAAGTTTAGCTTAAAAGCCTTTTTTTGTTTCCTGGAAGCGATCAAAGGAAACATCAAAATTATAAATAAAAATGTTTATTATCAATAGCTTAAAATTTATTTTAATTGATATTAATAACATGGACGAGTGTAGTTTCTAATGCGATATTTATGCTGTAAAAGAAAAAAATATGCTGCAATAGTGGTCAATAGGAAATATTGCCACTAAAGCGTTTAAAAATCCCCCATAGGCTCTTTGCTAGGGTGCTAAGCTATTTTTTAGTAGGTGCTGCGGGCATGGTTGCAAAGTCTTTAACGGCTGGGTCCACTGGTGTAGAAGGCAGCCTGCTGCTAGCCCACACATTACACTGAGGTTGAAACCATGAAGCGTCCTCCATTGTGCCCACTTTAATATGAATACGATCTGGCTTTGCGCTGTTGGTACCAAATAACTGGCTACCGCAATTGGCACAAAAGTGCTTAGCCATGGTAGCGCCAGAGTCAGAATTGTGGCTATAAATGGCAGTTTCGCCTTGCCAACTTAGGCTCTCAATAGGCACAAAGGCCAAAGCAGCATATGCCGAGCCGCTGTTTTTGCGGCAAGCTTGGCAATGGCAGTGGGCTTGAAACAGGGGGGTCGCTTTGGCATGATAAGTTATTTGGCCACATAAGCAGCTACCGTTGATTGATGGTGTATTGGGCATAGGGGTTGTTTCCTGTTAGTTTGGTATACTGGCCACAGATTCAACGTTTGAATATGCAAAAGCAACCTTATGAAATTTATTGTTAAACTCTTCCCTGAAATTACGATTAAGAGTCGCCCTGTAAGAAAGCGCTTTATTCAACGTTTGCAGTCTAATCTAAAAATCATCCTGCATCGGATTGAACCAAAGATCAAGGTTGTTCATTTGTGGGACCGCATAGACATCCATTGCCCTCCCCAAGCCCATGGGTTCTATGACGAAATTGTGACGGCCTTAGGAGACACTCCAGGCATTGCCCATGTGATCCAAGTGCACCAATACCCATTAGAAAACCTTGAGCAAGTGTTAGACATGGTTAAGAATGTCTGGGGCCAGCGGCTATCAGGCAAGCGTTTTGTGGTGCGTGTTAAGCGCTCAGGAGAGCATGATTTCACTTCAGGTGAAATGGAGCGATATATAGGTGCGGGGTTGTTAGCGCAAACCCAAGCCTTAAAGGTAGATCTTGATACTCCTGAAGTGAGGGTTAGTTTAGAAGTAAAAGATGATGTGGTGTTTGTGGTAGAGCGGCGCATCAATGGCATTGGTGGTTATCCACAAGGTAGCCAAGAAGCTGCTGTATCACTTATATCTGGTGGTTTTGACTCTATTGTAGCCACTTATCTCACTATGAAACGTGGTGCCAAAACACATTTTTTGTTTTTCAACTTAGGCGGCGCTGCCCATGAGACTGGCGTGAAACAGGTGTCTTATTATTTATGGAAAAAGTTTGGTTCTGCTGCCAGAGTTAAGTTCATATCGGTGCCATTTGAAGAGGTGGTGGGCGAGCTGTTACAAACCATACACCACTCTTATCAAGGGGTGGTGTTAAAGCGCATGATGCTTAGGGTAGGTGAGCGTGTGGCTAATAAGTTAAAGGCAGAAGCGCTGATCACTGGTGAAAGCATTGCTCAGGTATCAAGCCAAACCCTAACTAATTTAGGGGTGATTGACCGTGCCACAGACAAGCTGGTATTGCGCCCCCTCATCACCTTTGACAAACAAGAAATTATTGATCTAGCGGCCAAAATAGGTGCATATGAGTTTGCTGTGAGTATGCCTGAATATTGTGGTGTGATCTCTGATCGACCTTCCGTAAGGGCGCAGCTTAAACGTGTGGAAGCCGATGAGCAAAATTTTGATTTTGACGTGCTTGAACATGCCTTAGCAAGAACTGTGGTTAGTGCCATAGACACGGTTGCGCAGGGGCATGATGAACAGCAAGTGCTCTGTCCCAATCAGCAGCTGGCGGCCAATGATGTGGTGGTGGATGTGCGCGCTGTGAGCGAACAGCAAAAAAAGCCCCTGAACCTTCCTGGTGTGGAAATTATTAGTGTCCCGTTTTTCAAAATTAACCAACAATTTGAAGGCTTTGATCAATCTCGCCACTATTTATTGTATTGCGAAAAGGGAGTGATGAGCCAGCTCCATGCACTGCACATTAAGGACCAAGGTTTTGAGAATGTGGGTGTCTATCGGCCACAATATTAGTTTGTTGCTTAAATTGAGCAAAATAGGTCGTGTTGTTGAATTTGTTTGACGTTTTTGGAAGTGTTAGCAATATCATTGGTTTTTATACTAGGTATTGTTGCGACTTTGGCCACACTTGGGTAAATTGTGCCATTGAAACGATAAGTAGCCTCATCATGGCTGCATAAATAAGCCGCCACAAGCGGCAAAAATCACCGGAGCTGCTACCGTGCCATCATCCGACTTAATGCTCGAAGGCCTCACCTTAATGGTGTTTGGTATGGGCTTTGTGTTTACTTTTCTTACGTTATTGGTGTTTGCCACCAAAACGATGTCCGCCATTGTATTGCGGCTTGAGCCTGTTGAAGATTTGGTGATCACTCCACCTTTAAATATGGCCTCACCTTCGCAAAATGTTGCTAACGACCCCCAGCTTATGGCGGTGTTGAGTGCTGCAGTGCATCGTTATCGTCAAGATCATTGATAACCACTAAATTCCCTATTTTACATATTCGATTATTAGTACAGGTGTATACACATGACCGTTGTTAAACAACCTTTAGGTATTACCGATGTCGTCCTTCGTGATGGCCACCAGTCTTTATTTGCCACGCGGATGCGTTTGGCTGACATGCTCCCTATTGCTGATAAGCTAGACCAGATTGGCTACTGGTCTATAGAAACTTGGGGTGGAGCCACCTTTGATTCATGTATTCGCTATCTAGGTGAAGACCCCTGGGAGCGTATTCGCGCCCTTAAAGCGGCGATGCCTAAAACACCTCAGCAAATGTTGTTTCGTGCGCAAAACATTCTTGGCTATCGCCACTATGCAGACGATGTGGTTCGCAAGTTTGTAGAGCGTGCTGCAGTGAATGGTGTGGATGTGTTCCGCATTTTTGATGCGATGAATGATGCGCGTAATTTAACCACAGCAATTGCGGCAGTTAAAGAAACAGGTAAACATGCTCAGGGCACCATTTCATATACCTTAAGCGCTTTGCACAACATTGATTACTGGGTTGATTTAGCCAAAAAGATTGAAGATCAAGGCGCCGACTCTATTTGCATTAAAGACATGGCGGGCTTACTAAATCCTTACACTGCGTTTGAATTGGTGAGTAGATTAAAAGCTGAAACTGATATGCCAGTGCACATGCATTGTCATGCGACTACAGGCTTGTCTACAGCCACTATATTAAAGGCTGCAGAGGCAGGCATTGATAACGTGGATACGTCTATCTCTTCCATGGCGATGACTTATGGTCACTCACCTACAGAATCTGTTGTTTCTATCTTTGAAGGTGGCAATCGTGACACTGGTCTAGACATTATCGCACTAGAAGAGGTGGCGGCTTACTTTCGTGAAGTGCGTAAAAAATATGCAAAGTGGGAGGGCTCTCTTAAGGGCGTAGACTCACGTATTTTAGTGGCTCAAGTGCCAGGTGGCATGCTGACTAATATGGAAAGCCAGCTTAAAGAGCAAGGCGCTGCAGATCGTTTGGATGAAGTATTGGAAGAAATTCCAAGAGTGCGTGAAGACCTAGGCTTCATTCCTCTGGTTACACCCACGTCACAAATTGTAGGTACTCAAGCGGTACTTAACGTTTTAACTGGCCAAAGATACAAAAACATTACCAAAGAAACAGCAGGGGTATTAAAGGGTGAATATGGCGCAGCCATGGCACCGTTTAATAAAGAACTACAAACCCGTGTGCTTGATGGCGCCCAGGCCATTACTTGCCGCCCTGCAGATTTAATTGAAGATGAATTAGATAAGCTTACAGCTGAGCTGCGTGGTTTGGCCAAAGAAAAGAATATTAAACTGGCACCTGGTGAGCGTGAAATAGATGACGTATTGACCTACGCTTTGTTTCCTCAAGTGGGGCTTAAGTTTTTACAAAATCGCGATAACGCAGATGCCTTTGAACCTGTTCCTACACTTGAGTCTGCGCGTGCAGCTACGGCGCCAACAGCGCTAGCGCAGGCCACAGAGGCAGGCGCATCTACGGTCTATACCATTGGTGTAAACGGTCAAAGCTATGTGGTTGAAGTAGCCGAAGGTGGTGATATTTCGGCTGTTGGTGTGGCTAACGTAGCTATGCCAGTGATGGCCGCTGCGCCAACTATGGCTGCACCAGCTGCACCATTAACGGGCGGTGAGCCTGTTACTGCGCCTTTGGCAGGTAATATCTGGAAAGTGCATGCAGTGCCTGGCCAATCTGTGCAAGAAGGCGATGTGTTATTTATTTTAGAAGCTATGAAGATGGAAACCGAAATTCGCACCAGTCGTGCGGGCACGGTGACTTCTGTAACGACTAAAGAAGGTGACTCTGTATCCGTTGGTGATACCTTGTTAACCTTAGCTTAGGCGGAACATTCATGGATAAGTTATTACAAATTTGGCATAGCTCAGGCCTATACCAAGTGCAACCAGGTCAGCTGGTGATGATGGCAGTGGGCTTGTTACTGCTGTATCTGGCGATTAAACGTAATTTTGAACCTTTGCTGCTTATTCCCATTGGCTTTGGTGGTTTGTTAGCAAATATTCCAGGGGCTGGTTTAGCCGACCCAGGTGGTATTTTGTACATGTTTTATACCGTGGGTATAGAAACTGGCGCCTTTCCACTGATTATCTTTATGGGTGTGGGCGCAATGACCGATTTTGGTCCCTTACTGGCCAACCCCAAAACACTATTTTTGGGTGCTGCTGCTCAGTTTGGTATCTTTGTTACCTTGATTGGCGCTGTGAGTTTGTCGGCTTTGGGTTGGATGGATTTCACCCTAGCAGACGCTGCGGCTATCGGCATTATTGGAGGCGCGGACGGACCCACATCCATCTATGTGGCTAGTAAGCTTGCGCCAGACTTGTTGGGCGCTATCGCTGTGGCATCTTATTCATATATGGCTCTGGTACCATTGATTCAGCCACCTATAATGCGCGCGTTAACCACAGAAAAAGAACGCCAGATAAAAATGGTTCAATTGCGCCCAGTTGGCAAAGTGGAAAAGATTGTGTTTCCGCTGTTGTTGTTACTACTGGTGGCATTTATGTTGCCAGATGCTGCGCCTCTGCTAGGCATGTTTTGCTTTGGTAACCTAATGCGTGAATCTGGTGTAGTAGATCGTTTATCTGATACTACACAAAATGCATTAATTAACGTAGTGACTATCTTTTTGGGCTTGGCCGTTGGGTCTAAGCTATCGGCGGATAAGTTTTTAGATTTTCAGACTCTGGGTATTCTTTGCTTAGGCATGGTTGCCTTTGCAATTGGCACGGCTTCTGGCGTATTAATGGCCAAGCTGATGAACAAAATGACAGGAGGCGGCATAAACCCTCTGATTGGTTCAGCGGGTGTGTCGGCAGTACCTATGGCGGCTCGTGTGTCTAACAAGATTGGCTTAGAAGCGAACAACCAAAACTTTTTGTTAATGCATGCCATGGGACCTAACGTGGCTGGTGTGATCGGCTCAGCGGTTGCGGCAGGCATTATGATCAACTATGTTGGCGGTGGGTAACGCTTATGGGGCGTAGGATAAGCGACAGCGATCCAAATGGTAAAACACCTTGCGCCTTTTGTAGAACCATGCGAGTGGTGGTGCTTTTTGCCCTTGTGGTGGTGGCGCTAATGGCTTACGCCAATAAGCTAGAGTGGCTAAAGGACATCAACTTTACAAGTTTGTTTGGTTATTCAGTGGTGTTGTTGTTTGTTATCGTGCTTGGTTATCGTATTTGGGACGAATATGTCAGGCCCAAGCAGTCTGATGCTGATAAAGCAGCCAAAATCGCCAGGCGCGAAGAGCTGTTTGATGCACTTGATGCACAAGAGGCCATCCAAGCTCAAGAGCTCACCGACGTCCAAGAACCTAGCCTAGAGGCTAGATCAAACCAATTTAGTACAGCCCCAGAACAATTGGACTTACTTGGATTCTCTATCCCCAAGAAGCCTGATTAACACCTTAATGTGGGCTTTGAAAAGTGACTAATTGCTGGAACACCTAAGGCTAACAGCCATATGCCAGAGGTAAAAAGTTGGGCAGGTAAAGGCAGTTTTTTATGGCGCCAGTTGCCATTTGCTTCTAATGTATCGATCAGTGATAAGCTCAGTAAAAAAAATATACCAAAATATGGGACTATAGTCTGAGTGAGTAGGTTAATATTGATCTGCTCATGGTGACCCAATGCAATCACCATAAGGGGTATAAAAATGTATAGTAACCAGCCTAAACATAAAGTAATGACATAACCCAGTGCACCTGTGAAGCTAGATAATAATCGAATACGTTGCGACATCAGCAGCAGCCCATACATAAACAACCCAGCTATAGTGCAGGTCGTAAAAAATGCCAACATGCCTAAAAAAACCTGCGCATAGATCGGTAAATTACTAGACCAGTAATTTAAATCAGTAACTAGATCAACAATCTCACCCATGATGACGAGGCTCCTTTTAGCTTAATTGACTATGGATACAACTATTAATAAACCTAATTGCATGAAATGTAAGCATTTTTATGTAACCTGGGATGCCAAGTTCCCAAGGGGATGTCGCTTGTTTGCAATAAAATCTCGTCAGTTGCCTATGATAGAGGTGATGCGTATAGATGGGCACGCCTGCAGAGGTTATGCACGCAAACAATAGCAGCCTAAGGCTAGTTTCTTACTAACATAAGTCTGAAGCTATCTACCTTTGCTTGCCGGCTAAAATAGTGACCACTGTAGAAATACAAAGACCACGCCATGGGTCTGATCCAAAAATTGGTCTCACTACTCCAATACACTTCTGGTTCAATGCCCAAAAATACGCGGGTGTTAATAGCAGGGGACTTACATTCTTCATGCACTAAACTACTCATTTCAGCTATCTTGGGCACTCTCCAATCATCAAATCCTGCAAGCTTTAAAGATTTAGCAAAGTCCTGTGCACTTGTGTATGACAGCAATATTGGGCTGCCTTTACACTGTCCATCTTCCCATATTTGGCCAGCGCTGCACCGAAACCAAGTAAGGCCCGTTAGGGGGTCTTGTGTTAATCCATTTTTCATCAATTGGTAATTCCCATCGGTTTGGTGGGTTTCAAAGTATGTGCTGCACTTGGGTGCTGTATCTACAACAGCATGGCTTATGGATGAACCCACAAGAGCTAGAACAAAAACAATCAATCTCATAGGTTCACCTTTTGCATGGTTTGTTAGGGCTATGGCACAGCTATGTAACCTTCATGTAGGCGCTACATAACAGTTGATTCTCTCCTATCGACCAAATCTTGAGTAACTTAAACAGCCAGTAAAGCTCCCTTTAAAGCTGTCACAGCTAAACAATTTTCATGTTTGGTCGATAGTAAAGAACAGTCAATAAATTGTGTTTTGCTAAAGGTGCACTAAAGCCTGGCACAGCCTCATAAGTTAGAGCTTAGTTGGAGATCATTCAGATGGATTTAGCAACAATTATTGGATTTCTTGCAGCGTTTGGAATAGTAGCTGCAGGTATTCTTATGGGAGGCCCCATGGGAATGTTTGTCAATGGAGCGTCCATATTTATTGTAGTGGCAGGCTCTTTGGCGGTGGTGTTGATGCGTTCTTCTTTGGGAGACTTTATTGGTGCAGCGGCTTTGGCTGGAAAAGCCTTTGCAAATAAGGTTGATAAGCCAGAAGATCTTATTGAAAAAGTAGTTGAGCTTGCAACCATTGCTCGTAAAGATGGCATGATTGCTTTGGAATCTCAGGAAGTTAGCAATGAATTTCTCAACAAAGGCATGGGTATGCTAGTAGACGGCCAAGATGGTGCCGCCATAAAGTCTGCTTTGTCTACCGAAGCAAGTATGGCTATTCGCAGAGCTAAAGCTGGTGGTGCCATATTCGAGTCTTGGGGGGACTTCGCTCCCGCTATGGGTATGATCGGTACCTTAGTAGGCTTGGTGCAGATGTTGGCAAATATGGGTGACCCAAAATCCATAGGTCCGGCGATGGCTGTGGCCTTGTTAACCACGCTATATGGCGCTGTTATTGCAAACATGGTGGCTTTTCCTATCATGCAAAAACTTGAGCAGCGCTCTGAAGCGGATGCCATCAATAATGAACTGGTGATTAAGTCACTTATTTTTATTTCTGAAGGAGGTAACCCTAGAGTTATGGAGGGGATGCTGTTTAGTTATTTATCACCAAAAGTGCGAGCCAAGCTAGAGTCTGCCGCTTAACGGATTGTTATTTAGGGAGAAACGATCATGGCTGAAAATGAAGCTGCAGAGCAAGAGACTGAGAATAGCCCTACACAGCTACCTGATGTGCAAAGTGAACAGATCCAAGTAGAGCCGGTAGTCGTGGCTGTGGCTGTGGCTGCAGCTGCAGATGAAGAGGAGCAAGAAGATTGCCCCGTGTGTAAAAAAGGTGCGCCACTTTGGATGGCGACATTTGCAGACATGGCCACTTTGTTGATGGCCTTCTTTGTGCTCATTCTTTCTTTTTCCGAAATGAAAACACTTAAGTACACCCAAATTGCAGGGGCTATGAAAAGTGCCTTTGGTGTGCAAAAAGTGGTTAAAGTGCCAGACCCCCCAAAAGGCACTAGCATGTTGTCACTCACATTTAGCCCCACGGTGGCCCAAGCTGCTGTATTGGATCAAATGAAGCAGCAAACGACCGACACCACCCAACAAGACTTAGAGCTAAAAACGCAAAGTAAAAAGAATGATTTTGATATTGATGCCGAAAAGCAGAAGGTAGAGGAGGCATTAGCAAAGGAAATAGCCAACGGGCAGGTGACAGTGAGTATTCAAGATGATCAGCTGGTGGTGGAGCTTAAGGGGCCAGGTAATCAGGGAGAACCTGACAAAGATAAAGATCAAGGGTTTGTGCCAGAGGCAACTGTAGAGCTTTATGCAAAGATAGCAGACGCCCAGAAGAGCACAGAGGCAGCGATTAAAGTGCAAGATCAGCAGTCTCAGCAGCAGCAGAAAAAAGACGTTTTACTCCAGCAGCAGAAGCAGCAAGCCAATCAAGAAGTAGCAAAATTGCAGGCTATACTGTCAGAGGCAGTGGAGCAGGGTTTGGCGGAAGTAGAGCAAGAAGGCACCAAAATAATCGTCCGGCTTACAGAAAAAGGCGCATTTCCTGGCGGAGGCGCCCAGCTCAATCCTAATGCTTTACCTATGATAAGAGCGCTAAGAGATACGATCAATAGCAATAAAGGCCAGGTGATTATAACTGGCCATACTGACAACACAAAGGTGCCACCAGGTGGAGATTTCCCAAGTAACTGGGACTTATCAGCTGTAAGGGCGGCAGCTGTAGCGGACGCGTTGACCAGTTTGATGAACATTCCAAAAGAGCGTTTGTCTGTTGAAGGCATGGCCGACACCGATAGTTTAAACAACAATACCTCTGCTGCAGACCGAGCTCGTAATCGCAGGGTTGAAGTGGTTTTAGACATCGCAGGCGTTGAGTAGGAAATATCTAGGCAGATGATAGATAACGGCCCCAAACCTTTAGCCTCCTCAAGTGGCGTAATTAGATCAGGTGTTAACCTTGGACAAGGCTCTATACTGGCGTCTAACAGTTTAATAAAGGGTCAAATCGTGGAAGGTGTAGTGGTGCAACTACAGCCACGTTTACTGGTAGAAACGCCTAAAAGCATGTTTAGTGCAGCTATTAATGAGAACGCTTACACTCTTGGAGAGCGTTTGCTGTTTAAGGTGATAGATGCAAAGGTGCAGCCTCCGCGATTAGAGTTGCTGCGTTATCCTTTGTTACCAGGTTCGTTGTTAGCCCAACAAAGTGTCTTTTTACGCAGTCTGTTGTACCGACCCAAAGGTCTAAACCCTTTGCAGCAATGGCTCTCTAATAGTGCCTTAAACACTAAACTACCTTCTGTATTAGCCACGCTATTAAAGCAATTTTGGCAATTGCCAAATACCCCCACCTATTTGGATATAAAAAAATGGCTATTGATGAGTGGTTTGTTCAGTGAAAATCGTGGTAAAGCTGACTCCTTAACCTACGCTATGATGGGGCCTACTAAAGCCAATAATGACCTTAAAGCCCTGTTGCAGCTATTGTCGATGGAAGCGAGTTTGGAGCAACAAGTAAAACCGCTATTAGAGGCTTTGCACTCTAGTCAGGTTAAAGGTCTAGACGCTCTGGTCAATCATCAGCTCTATTACCAGTGGCTAATGCCTTGGTTTGGCCAACAAAATTTGCTTTTGACCTTGCAGCAAAACCAACAACAACGTAGCCAAAAACAGTGGTCTATTACTCTGACTCATCAAGGGTTAGAACTTGGAGACTTGCAAATCAACCTGCTACTAACCGAGGCCATAATGGCGCAAAATGCAGAGGCGCATTTACACTTTGCCAGTGACACACAGTGGTTAGGCCCATTAATCACAGGTACGCACTACAAATTACATGCTGCTTTAAAGGCACATGGTATTACCCTAAAGCACATTAGCGTGGGGCCAAAAGAAGATGAGAAGGCAAACCCAAAGGCCCAAATAAATCATACTATATTGGATGTTCGTGTATGAAAAAGCCGCTGCAAGCCATTGCTATAGAATACGGCAACAACCCTGTGCCAATAGTTGTTGCCAAGGGGAAGGGTGCTTTAGCGCAGCAAATTATAGACGCTGCAGTTGCCGCAGGGGTGCCTGTTAAAAATGATGAAGAATTAGCAGCTCTTCTGGGTCTACTTGAAATCGATGACAGTGTTCCACGTTCTTTGTATGAGCTAGTGGCTGAGGTATTGGTATATACCTATTGGCTCAAGGGAATGAAACCCAAAGATGAAAATAATTAGCCATAACCATTTTATTGATGCAGGTCTAAAATAAGATTAACTTCTCCTTCTGTAAGGCCGTATAGATGTTGGATTTTTTCTCCAGACATGCCTTCTTTGGCCATGCGTATGGCATTTTCATAGCTACTTTGGCTTGGAGCCTCTGTGGTTAGAATGCTGCTAGGGGTAGGGTGATCTCGCATTTGATCCAATCGTTGGCTGTTAGATTTGATCAAGCCATAAATATCTTCTGTTACCTGATCCATCAGATGATGGCGCTGATCACCCAAATTTTGCAGTTGCTCTAGTTTTTTGTAATCTTCTTGTTGCTCTATAAGCTGGTGGCTTAGGTCTATAAGGCGTTGCTGTAAACTTTGATGACCTTGGCGTTCTAAAAAAAGTGCGGTTAGGCTGATTACCAAGCTCAAAAGGCTAATCACGACCAACACAATTAACATAGATAACTGTGGGTCTTTGGTTAATGCATTGAAAATGGCCATAAATACGCTCTGCTGTGTCAATAAAGGTCGGGTTAAAATTAGCGGCAACAATGAATGCAACGGGCAGCTATGCCTTATCTAAGCTGCGACCTGTGCTGGCATGAAAAGCATTGCCTAACTCATTGTATAGATTTGTGCTGGTCAAAGGATTGTTTAGTTCTAAAATTTCGAGGGCTTTATTGATGGATTTGAGCTTGCGACGCATAAACATATCACTGGTGCGGTGCAAGGTGTCACAGCGATTCAATAAGCCTAATAACTGTTGCCATAAATCCTGTTGTGCCAGACTAAGGTGCTGGCTAAAGTTTGGGTCTGTTTTGTCGATACCCATGTGGGTGCAAAATTGATTTCTAAGCGCGTCAAACAGTTGAATAGTTTGTATGTCGTGTTGTTTGCGCACTTGAAGCGCTTGAAAAGCCTCTAGATCTGCATCTTTTAGGTAGCCATGTTCAAGCTCAAGAGTGCTGTGTAATTGCTCCAAATCGATAACTGCTTGTTTTAAATGGCTGTTAAATTCGTTTTCTAATGAGGTCGGCAAGGGTTTGTTATCCTTGGATTAACTTTTCTAAATCGGTCATTTTTTCAGCAATGCGCGCTGTGTCAATGGGAAATTGACCACTTTCTAGAGCTTGTTTTATTTCATCGACCTTTTTTTGGTCAATTTCACTAACGCCTTTGCTGGCTTGAGTCATGCGCAGCAAGGTTTGTGACTCTGGTGTGAATTTAGCCTGATCAGCACCTTGGTTGGGTAGTGTTTTGGACTCTTGGGCTTTGTGCTGGTTTTGTGTTGTGGATGCTTGTTGTTGCAGGTCTTGTGTTTTTTGATCAGACTTAACCTGAGCATTATTGGCTCTGGCCTGCGTAACACCCTGATATTGATTGTTAATGTTGTTCATACTGCACCTCTAGCCTCATCTATTTTTCTGCTACGCACTAGTTATCGGCAGGATGAACAAATACTTTAGCAAAACAACAACATTTTTTAAAATTAATTATCAGCGTGGATTAACACACCATTAGCATTTCATATTGGCTTACTATTGGCTTAGTTCTAGTTGGCCCTTAGCGGTCACCACACCTTGCTTAATCATCCCACTAGGTGTGAGTTTAACGTCCATTTCATCACCCAAATTGCCATTTGATAGGGCTAATGCTTGATTAGTGATTTGGTAGTTTTCAAGATTGATTTGTAAACTCACTTGGCTGCCTTTAATCACTAGGTAGGCTTTACGAATCATGTTTTTAGTGATCGGTGTGCTGCTGGCTATATGACGTTTGGTCACCCATCCAACCAAGGTGCTTTTATCATTAAAGCCTGCCTCTTTAAGCGCATGGTCTGGCACCCAGGTCATTAAGATATCCTCTGTAATCAGTGTTCTGCCCATAGGCAAGGCTTGATTAGTTATTGCTACATATTGCTGGCCTTCTATGTCATTTTTTTCCAATAGCTTACCAGCCTTAATATAACGTTTTGCCAATTGGCCTAGTAGCTCATTTTTATTGCTTAGTGCGTTTGGGCTAGAGTTGCGGGATGTCTCCAAGCTTGCCACTAAGTGTATAGGCTGGATAATCTGGCCCTGCGTAATGTCCTTGGCTGCCCGCCATAGGTTTTGTAGGTCGCTAAAGTCTCTTGCACTTAACCAATGACCTGCGTCAAGGGGACGCTTCACTTGTTTGCCTATTGGGTTGGTGTCGCTACCAATAAAGCGGCTGCTACTGCCTGTGTAGGGGGCCAAAGCAACATGGCTAGCATTAATGGTGCCTTGCTCTGCAATGTTACTTATTAAGCGCCAGGCTTGGGTATTGGTTTTTACTTTAATCGATAAATACAGTGACCAGCTTGGTTTGTTGTCAGTTTGGGTTTGTTCACAAACCACCTTTACAGTTTTTTGGTTGTTAAAGGGCAATGTCACCTGCAATGGGTATGCACACAAGGGGTAACGGCTGCGCTCGTCAAGCTTTGTTGTCAGTGCATGACCGCCTAAGGTTTGTTTGGAAAAGTCATTTATTGCCTGATAAATGTCTTTGTGAGCGTGCCACTGTGTAGCCTCAATAACTGAACTCATCAGCCATAAGCAAGCAGCCATTGCCCAATATATGGATGACCGGAAGCTTGTGGCAAGCCCTTGCCGCTTACTCATTCTTACTGCCTTTTTTATCATGAATAACTTTCTAACATAATGAAAAATAACCTTTTTTTAATATTGGCATAAACGTTGCTTTAGTTGATATGTAGCAGGCATTTAAGGCCTTTAAAAAGTAAACAAAAGCAGTGAATCATTATGAGCATTTTGCAAAACCCACTAGGCATTCATGCCACCGCGTTTAAACTTCGCGAACAACGTACTGGAATTTTGGCCTCCAACATTGCCAATGCAGACACGCCAAACTATAAAGCGCGTGACTTGGATTTTAGTAGCATTATGGCCACTACCAAAGGCAACACCATGCGTACAAGCCACGCTCGTCACATAGGTGTGAGTGATTATCAAGGCCTTCAAAGCGAGGGCATGGTGAAGTTTCGTATGCCAAGCAGCGCTTCTTTAGATGGTAATACAGTGGAAGTTAACACAGAAAACAACCTCTTTACAGAAAACTCATTGCGCTATCAGGCCACGTCTACTTTTTTGAATCATAAGATTAAAGGTGTGATGAGTGCTTTACGTGGCGAATAAGCCAAGCTCACTCAGCCCCGGGCCTCCACAATAAATTATTAAAGGACACGACGATGTCAATGTTAAACACCTTAAAAATCGCAAGCTCTGCCATGAACGCGCAAATGGTGCGCATGAACACCACAGCTAGTAATTTGGCCAACATGGACGTTGTTGGAACTACCCCAGATGACGCTTATAAATCTAAAAAACCCATTTTTACAACAGTCATGGAAAAATATACCAGCAAGGCGTTTGAAGCCAGCGTTCAGGTGACTGGTATCCATGTGAGCGACCTAGCCAACATCAAACGCTATGACCCACAAAATCCAGCATCCAATAACGATGGTTATGTGTTTATGTCCAACGTTAGTTCAATAGAGGAAATGGTGGATATGACGAATGCTTCGCGCTCTTACCAAACTAACGTAGAAGTAATGAACGCCACTAAAAAAATGATGATGAGCACCCTACAGCTAGGTAAATAGCTAATAAATGGCCATTAAACAGCTAGCGTGTAATTAACCTAAGGAGGACATGATGACAGCATCAGTTAGCCAGGGTATACCCGAAAATTTTAGAACTTTCGAATCTACCCAGCAAAAAGAAATTAAACGTACTTCGGTGCTAGGGCAAGAAGACTTTTTGAAGCTACTCACCACTCAGCTACAGCACCAAGATCCAATGAAACCTATGGAAAATGGTGAGTTTATGGGCCAGATGGCACAGTTTTCTACAGTAAGTGGTATCACGGAAATGGGTGAATCTATAGATAGCCTTGTCAGTATTTATCAAGGCCAGCAGATGAGTAACTCGGCTTCCATGATCGGTAAACAGGCACTGGTAGATGGCAACTGGGCCCAGCTTCAAGATGGACAGCTTGGTGGCGCACTAGATTTAACCATGGCGGCCAATGATGTACGCATTGATATCAAGTCTGAAACTGGAGAAGTGATGGCAAGTTTGGGCCTAGGTTCGCAGTTGGCAGGGACTCAAGAATTTACTTGGGATGGTGTCAAACATGATGGCACTAAAGCAGCACAGGGTGATTATTATCTCAGTGCTACGGCTATCCGAGATGGTGAAACGACTATGCCCCCTATGCAGGTATACGGCACAGTAAACAGCATTCAGCTCAAAGGCGGTGAGGTCACACTCAATGTGTCTGGGCAAGGTAATGTCAGTTTTAATAATGTTAAACGCATCAGCCAATAGGTGGTTAGCGTCATTTAAATAAAAGTAATACGGCGGAAAATAGTTATGTCATTTTATACTTCACTTACAGGCCTAAATGCGGCGCAAGCGCAGCTAGGTATCACATCAAACAACGTATCTAACGTAGGCACAGTAGGCTTTAAAAAGTCTCGTGCCGAGTTTGGTGACATTTTTGCAACCTCACCTTTGGAGAACTCCTCTAGCGCCATAGGCCAAGGTGTGCTTTTGAAAAAAGTAAATCAGCAGTTTAGTCAGGGAAATATTGAATTTTCTACCAACTCTCTAGACTTGGCCATTTCTGGCCAGGGTTTTTTCGCCTTAAAACCTAGTCAAACCTCTAACCAAACGGTTTATACTAGGGCAGGTTCCTTTAGTATAAACAATGACCGCTATGTCGTTGACTCTTCTGGCCAATACTTACAAACTTTTCCAGTAAACGATGATGGGTCGGTAATGGCAACAGGGCTAGGCTCTGCTCAATCATTGCAGTTGCCGTCTACAGCAGGCTTGCCACAGCCTTCGTCTCAAATTGATCTTGGTCTAAACTTGCCAGCAGGATCTCCAATAGTGACCCAAGGTGAAGCCTACAGTAGTGATAATCCCTATAGTTTTGATCGCAATAACAGTGACACATTTAATAAGTCAACTTCGATTACGGTTTATGATTCTTTAGGCAACCCTCACATTGCCACAGTGTATTATATCAAAACCAGTTCTGCGACAGAGGTAGACCCTACCAATAAGTGGGACACCAAAATTTTTATTGGAGAAGAGGAGCTTGATCCTTCCATCATTTCTGCTAAAAATGATAATGGAGAAACTTCGTACATGAACAAATTTGGCGACATTAGCACCGATCCAGCTTCCATTGACCCTACATTTAACCCAGCAGCAGCACACCCTTTGTACTTTAACGATGATCAAACTCGCACGGTGCCGTCTGAACCGGCAACCTTCTTGGGTGGGTTTATGACTCGGGCCACGGTTGGCCATGACTTTGGCTCTACAGACAGTAACAAAGTAAGCATTACCAAGCCTGTAGGAGAGGTAGATACCTATGCCTTAACGACTGTGGCAGATGGCACCTTGTCTGCTTCTTTCACTGGCACAAGCGAAGGCACCTACAGCCAAGATTTTATTACTAGTCATGCCGCCACACTAGATGCATTAGTAGCTAAAATTAATGCGGGTGAAAATAACTTTAGAGCAAGCCGGGTGGAAGATGACTTAATAATTACAGCATTTAAAGCCGACGCTTTACCAAACCTTACCCTCATCGGCAGCACAGCGACTAAAACTGAAAGTGTAGATTCTAGTGGCTGGGCTACAGATGGCAGTGGTAATTTTGACGGGCTGGGCTTTGTAAGTGTATCGGTTGATGGTAGTAATCCACAAACAATCGATATTAATGCTGGCGAATACTCTGGTACTGAATTGGCTGCAGAAATGACTCGGCAACTAAACAACAAGTTTGGAGATGAACGCTCGTACAAAATGCCAGTGGATGCAGCTGAGCGAACAGTGACTATTGAATTACAAGATCGCACTGGTAATGAGATTAATAAAGGCCAGGGAGCGGGCGGGGTCGCAGTGGCTTTAAACATTGTGGTGGATCAATTCCAATCCAGTAATACTGATTTTACACGGGCTCAATTGATTGCTAATGTGCAGGACAAAATTGATGCCTTAAGTTATAACCGAGAAGATGGTACACCAGTCACTGGATTGCCCATAGCTGTGGGGTATGATTTAACGACTAGGGCCCTGTCTTTTACCTCTACCGACAGCACCTTTACTCGGGTTAAAGCTTTTTCACCTACCACATCAAGTGCCTTTGGCTTATCTGCTGCTACAGCGGCGTTTTCTGATGTAGGCGAAGCCTTTATGGGAGGGCAAATTGTTCCCTCAGGTGGTTTGGATCTAGATGCAAGGCAACAACGCACGGGCTTACTTGTTACCTATGAAAAAGATAGTCATAAATTTAATTTTCAATCAGGTACGACGGGTGAAACATCTACCATCTCTGTAACTATCCCAGACGGCACAGACTTCTCAGGTGGTACAAGCCACCTGCTGGGCATAGGAGCAGCTTATAATGCTGAAGTGGCAAACCTTGGAGGGACAGGTTTATCTTCTTCTTCAGGTAAAGTAACAGGATCTAAGGCAGGTGTAGATATTACTGGCACTTTTTCTGTTACCAGTAACGATAACTCCTTAAATGTCACTATAGACGGTATTGATGGCAGTATTGTAGTGCCTCCTGCAGCTTATACTGGACATACCTTTGCTCAAACTATGCAAGATCGTATTAACTTGATTGAACATGCAGACGGTCGCCAAGTGAACGATGTGAGTGTTGAGTTTGATCAAGAGGGTCAATTCTTTAAGGTCACCTCTGGAACTGTTGGCGCCAACTCTTCAGTGAACATAAATGGACACTCTAATTGGGGTTTTGATTCTACTGTTCAAGTGCGAGGGGCTGTGCCAGCTGTCACCGTGGTTACTCAGGCTAAAGATGCTGAAGGGAACCTACTTTTCATAGATCAAACGGGTAAGCAAACCACTCAAAAGCCTGACAGTGTGCCAGAGTGGACGCCAATCTACTTAGATAAAGGTGAGCTCACGTTTGATACTTTTGGTAAATTGATTTCACCCAAAGAGGGTGTGAAATATTCGCCATTTGATGCTAATAATGGTTCTAACTTGTTAACCTTAGACGTAGATTATGGCAAATTTTCTACGCAGTATTCTGCGCCCTTCTCTGTGTTGTCGCTATCACAAGACGGCTACCCATCAGGGCAGCTAGATGGTTTAGACATCGATTCGGCAGGTGTTGTGCGTGCCAACTACACCAATGGAACGCAGGTTGCACTAGGTAAGCTAATGATGGCTAACTTCGCTAACCCAAATGGCTTAAAGCAGGTTGGTAATGCTAATTTTGTGTCCACTACAAACTCAGGTGCAGCTGATTTAGGCGAGGCTGGATCCGACGGATTTGGTGATATACAAGGCGGAGCACTTGAGCGTGCAAACGTAGACCTAACTGAAGAGTTAGTCAACTTAATCACCGCCCAACGTAACTTCCAGGCCAACGCAAAAGCCATTGAAACCTCCAGCAGTCTAACCCAAACTATTATCAACATTAGAGGATAATTGGTTTAGGATAAAAAGCCGCTACTTTATGCCAGCGGTTTTTTATTGCTTCACACTTATGATTGTAGCAATCCAGTTTTAGGCACTTCGTCTTTGCGAGCGCAGCGAAGCAATCTAAGGTCACAGATGGTGGGTTGCCGCGTCACTGCGTTCCTCGCAATGACGGTGGTAGTTTGTCTTTGCGAGCGAAGCGAAGCAATCTAAGGCCACAGATGGTGGATTGCCGCGTCACTG
>Ga0308013_10000238_pt1 | contig 31464 bp, 24 predicted proteins | sample Neamet181_FD_203131 | JGI IMG/M metagenome (GOLD analysis project Ga0308013, IMG submission 203131) | Marine microbial communities from water near the shore, Antarctic Ocean - #181 | ecosystem: Environmental > Aquatic > Marine > Unclassified | place: Southern Ocean | collected 2014-07-25
AATATGAGTTTTAATATATCTTTCAATAAGTTAGCGTTTTAATTTGGTGCGCCCAGAGAGATTCGAACTCCCGACCAACTGGTTCGAAGCCAGTTACTCTATCCAGCTGAGCTATGGGCGCATGGAGGAGGGATTATATACACTTAATGTGAATTGGTCACTCGGGAGCTACATGCGGTCTGGGCAGCACAATTCGCTTTTGCCCCTCTCTCCCTATATGCTTTTTCTCTATAAAAAATTGCTAAAAGTAATCGGGAAATTAGATGTCAGGTCTCGCCAGCCGCTTTTCCTGACGTCGCTACCTTCTTCTTTCCTGTCGCCTTTGACATCGCCGCGTTTATATTACTGTCTAAGTTTCTCAGCGTTGGGCTTAAAAAATACAAGCCGGCTACCGTCACGATAAGCAACATTGATGCGCCGAATAGCGCATTCGCAGCGCCGATACTATCCGCAGCAATCGCTAGAGGAAATACACCGATAGGCGTAAGCGCAAAGGACAGCATCATAAAGCTACTCATACGCCCTCTTACACTGTCATCCACGAGAATCTGAACCGAGGCGTTGTTGATTGTTTGGCTCGCGCTAACGCACATATTGGCCAGCAATAGCGGAATCAAAGCCAAATAGAAATTGTTTATCTCAACGAATATTGCTAGCAACATGCCGAAGGCTGCCGTACTGCTTACCATCAATTTAAGACGCGAAGCATTATCGCCTCGACGTAAAATCCATATCGAACCCAGTACACCACCTATTCCGCCCACTGCCATTAGTGTGCCAACACCGCTTTCGCCAACGCCCCACTGCTGCTCTGCCAACATCACTAAAATGCTCTGAAAAGGCATGGCTAGCAGCATTGGCACTAAACCAAATACAAGACAGAGTAATATAGGCCGATTGCTGCGCACATAACTAAAACCTTGCCTAATGTCTGCCAGCAGTTTCTCTTTCGGCTTGTCGGTGGAATTGGATCGGCTCCGTTCTACACCAAACATACAAAGAATGGCTGTGGCATACAGAAAAACGGACAGCATATAGGCAGCTGTCGCAGAGTATTGGGCCACTACTACACCCATGATCGCCGGACCAATGACGCGACTAAGATTCATCACGCCACTTGAAAACGCGATGCCACTCTGGAGTTTTTCAGGGCCAACTACTGTCGCCGTGATCGCCATGCGTGCAGGCATGATAAATGGAAATGCACAGCCAGCGACGAAAGCGGTACAGAGCATATGCCAAAATTCTAGGTGATCAGTAAGTAGCATGGTGAGAATAAAGATTTCGTTAGCCATTATCAGACACTGCCCGATAATGACGAGTTGCCTACGCTCTACCCTATCTGTGATCGCACCACCCAACAGAGAGGCGAAGATCATCGGTATCGCTACCACTAGATTTATATAAGCAAGAGACGTCGCTTCGCCGGTGAGATCCCAAGCAATAATCGTGCGGGTGAGCATTTGTCCTTGCATGGCGAAGAAAAAAGCCGCGTTGCCAAGAAACAACCAACGAAATTGAACTATGGAGAATACAGCGAAGGTGCTGGGTTTGGCAGCGATAGAGTCTAAAGAGGAAGAAGAAATACTGGCGCTCCTAAAGTGTGCGCGCAGTATAGGTCTTACTCTGTTCAAACTAAAGTCTTGTTCTACAATCTTATAAAGAAGCCGCGTCTTCTTTAACCCTGCAAGGACCGAACAAAGTGTGCTTCTATTTCCAGTAAATCAAAAATATACTGATCTACAAGAGAGGAAGCCTTTCATAGCTAAGACTAATTACGACCTGTAACTGTACTTGTAGGATACAATAACTTAAATATTTCATGCCCTCCTAACAATTGTTAATGAATAATAAATTTAATATAAATCAATACTTTAAATATAAACTGACAAAATAGGTCTCTATTTTAAGGTTTCTAGAGGCTGAGCTATCATCCAAAATTTTTTTATCACCCACTACTCGATTTACTAAGGAGGATTAGCGTGCAAAAAGCAGCAAGCTTTCTGCTATCAGCAATACTTCTTACCCTCGAGTCTCCAGCCTGTTATATGTGACAGGAAATGAAAGACTACCTTCGCGCGCGCTGGATCGGCGAATCGGCCAGGATATAAGGAACGCAATCCCATGAAAAACCGTTGCTGGTGGCCCGGAGAAGATTCTATGTATATCGCCTATCATGATGAGGAGTGGGGAGTACCTGTGCACGATGAGAGACTCCTGTTTGAATTTCTCTGCCTCGAGGGGCAGCAAGCTGGCCTAAGCTGGATCACCGTACTTAAGAAGCGTGGTCATTACCGCAAGTGTTTCAAGAATTTCGAGATAGATAAGGTCGCGCGAATGACCGATACGACTATCGAGAAACTGCTCTTAGATACCGGACTTATTCGCAATCGACTAAAGCTATATTCTATACGTAGCAATGCATTTGCCTTTAAAAAAGTGCAAGAGGAATTCGAAACCTTCGATAGTTATATCTGGTCTTTCACCGGTAGAAAGGTCTTGGACGGCAAGCGCAAGACGCACAAGGAAATACCTGCTACAACCGATATCAGCGATGCATTGGCGAAAGATCTAAAGAAGCGCGGGTTCAAATTCATCGGTAGCACGATCTGCTATGCACTTATGCAGGCAGCGGGACTAATCAATGATCACACTGATAATTGTTTTCGCTACAAGGAACTGAAAACTAAGAAGTGACTAATTTGACCACAGGCCTATAAGTTAACAAAAGCGGCGCTTTTATCTATATCAGTTATGGCCCCTTTATTCGGCCACATGTAACGATTGATTGCTGCTTACAACATCATGCTGCACAGGATTTTCTGAGACACTATACCCAGCAGTTCTGTTGTAACGGATTTCAGCGTTTCCCGATTCGTTGGCACAAGTTGAAATGGCAATTTCTGACAATCTGGCTACTCGAATACGATAATGATTTCGACCACATACCTTGTCGTACAGGTTCAGTTTCATGCTACTTCCAGTTCCATTGGCTATATACCAGTCAACCATGCCAAATTCAGGTGGCGCACTTGCTTGACAGCCAAAAAGAAAAAAGACAACTGAAAATGAAATCGGGAATTTTACTTTTGAAAATAAAAAATAAGCCAACATAGGAAGTAGGAGCCTTCTATTAGAGACTAATCAGAATCTTCCTGTCTGGAAAACTGTGCGTAGGCTAAGGAATTCAGCTCTTGTGCACGATTTCCAAAAACTATCTTGTGTAAATTATCAGCGATAGAATCCTGAAAATTATCCATATGCATATACGCTGCAGCAGCACCATCGGTTGGATCCAAAGCCAATGTCTTCAAATCACGGCGGTGATCTTCGGTAATAATAATCACAGGAGTTAAGCTGCGAAACGGACTGCGTTTCTCTTCGCTGCGTAGTTGAAAGATAAACTGATCCCTAGGCTTCTTATAAGGGTTCCATCCGGTTACCACACAGGAAATTTTATTTGTAACCAAACCGAACAACCGATTGTATTGACCCATCGCCTCTCTGGCATTAGTTTCATTGTAGGTATTGATCGTAGTGTACAGCCCCGTATGCCCGATTAGCGCTGCCGCTTCATCGACTAAAGTATTGTTTAGATCATACAAGAGAATGACAGGCTTGAGGCTCATAGCATTAGAATTCTTAACTCGTATTTTAGTCTTTTTAGTAGAGCTTACTAAGTGGTGCTCAGTCAGACCGGAACATTATATTCGCAGAGATGTCATCACGAGTCGTCCGCGTCTCGTTTGCAGCGACCGAAAGATCCTCATAGCCAAAGCTTATACCGAATAAAATCTTTGTACCATCTTCGATTTCGAAGGCCTCACGCACCATATCAGGATAGTTTCGCATCGTGCCCATAGGACAACTATGTAGCCCAAACGCCACCATACTTAACATGAGGGACTGTGCGAACATCCCCACATCGATCGCTACTGTTGTTCCAAAGTCCGGATGCATCCCAAGAAACACTATATGCGGCGCATCAAAAAACTCGAAATTACGCTGTACTGCCCGCATCCGCCCTTCTTTATCACCTCTACCTATACCCATCTTAGAATAAAGCGCGACGGCGCATTCTACTTGTCTGGTACGGTATTCATCAGCGAAATCACCGCGGTATGGATAATCGGGATTCGGTGTAACTCCCCCAGCTGTCGCTTCAACCATCTGCTTTCTCAGACGGTCTTTTAACTCACCCGAAGCCACATAGACCTTCCATGGCTGCACATTACAGTTCGACGGTGACTGCTGTGCAATCTCGAAAATTCGATTCATCACATCCTGCGGAACTGCTTTGTCCAGATAGCCGCGCACCGAATGCCGAGCATATATCGAATCAATCAGCCCCATATCTGGATCGGCCACATTAGGCTGAACTGCTTCCTGTTCATTTTTCATAATTCAATACCACTTTCAATATCGGAGGGTGATTCTTTGCTCGTCAGCCAATGAGAATTCGGACTAAACTAGCTAGCTCAGTATGCGACCGCCATCAACGTCGATAGTGGTGCCTGTAACAAAACTGTTCTGCATAACGAATAGAATGCCCTGCGCAACCTCTTCGGATGTTCCCGCCCGCTTAATTAGGTGAGTTGCGGTCATTGCTGCTAGCTTGCCTTGTTTCTCATCACCCATCCAGTCAAACATCGCGGTGTCTACAGTGCCTGGAGAAACAACATTGACACGCACTGGGGCCATCTCTACAGCGAGGCAGCGCACTAAATTTTCAACTGACGCACCAACACAACTTAACGGAGATTGGGCAGGCCTGATCTTTCGAGCTGGTGAACCACTAACAAGCGTTATAGCACCATCCCCTGCAAGATATGGAGCGCCGGTTCTAACAATCTTGGCATAACCCCAAAGCTTATCGTAGGCTGCCTTGAACTGATCTTCAGTTTGCTCAAGGAAGGGCTTGAGAGTTCGCTCTCCGCCCACTGCCGCTGAAACAAGATGATCAACAGTGCCTACCTCTTTGAATATAGCCTCAAGACTGGAGGCGTCGTGGGTATCCGCCTGCCGTACTTCGAAACTGCCATTGGCGGCTTGCTTGGCATTCTCTATATGTCCTTCCGAGCGGCCCGCAGCCCAAACCTTTGCTCCCGCTGCTGCAGCCGCCTTCGCAGCCGCAAGCCCGATGCCCGCTGTACCACCGATGATTACTACATTTTTCCCCATTAAGTTATTGCTAGTCATTTCTTTTTCTCTCCAATGCTTATGCTAGTTATTCAGTAATTTTTTAGTTCTTCTTTATCGCTACACGCTACCTAAAACACTCTGCCGGGATTAAGAATCCCTTGCGGATCCATCGTTTTTTTAAGCGCCCTCATAAGTGCAATCTCAGGCTCGCTCTTGCTGTACGGCAGAAACTGTTTCTTCATTAAGCCGATGCCGTGTTCAGCTGAAACGGCACCATGTAATTCTTGTATTAAGCCATAGATGATCTCATCAATCTGTAGGTGAAGACTTCGTGTCTCTTCCCCTACATGAATAACGATATGCACATTGCCATCGCCTATGTGTCCGAACAACCCCAGTATCGCATAGGGCCATTTAGCACGAAGCCTACTCTCAACTTCTTGGCCGAAGTAGCCCATATCGTCAACGTTTAGGCTCACGTCATAGGTGTGCATATAACCGACACCTGGATATATCTCAGCCGCCGCATCACGCACAGTCCAGAGATTCTTAATCTTCGTATCCGAGTCGGCTACGATGACCTCATCGATTAATTTTATATCACTAGCTTGTGACAAAACTTCAAGAAAAAGATCGGCATCCTTCTCAGCATGCGAGCCCATACTCTCAATTAGCACATAGAAGCCATAATGATCATCCATCGGCACAATGGCATGAGGGACATGCTGATCAATAAGCTTGTAGGTGTTATTCCAAATAACTTCAAATGCACTAAGGTTTGCGCCGAGGCCCGCCTGCACATGCACCAATAGATCCGCGACCTTCGTAAAATCGCTAACTCCGCACATCGCCACAACCTGACTACTAGGTTTTGGCGATAGTTTCAGTACTGCACGAGTAATAACACCCAGCGTGCCCTCGCTTCCGATGAATAATTGCTTCAGATCGTAGCCGGTATTGTTCTTGCGCAGTTTGTGCAATCCGTCAATGATCGTCCCATCCGCAAGGACTGCCTCTAGGCCCACTACCAGCTCACGCATCATGCCATAACGTATGACGCGATTACCTCCAGCATTGGTAGAGAGATTACCACCAATTGTGCAGCTACCCCTGGCGCCAAGATCTAACGGAAATAACAATCCGTGGGCATCTGCCTTTTCTTGAATAGTTTGTAACTCTGCCCCGGCCTCTACCGTCATAGAACTAGTATAGGGATCTACCTCTACTACTTTTTTCATTCGCTCGAAACTGAGTGATATTTCGCCTTCTAGCGGCGCCGCAGCAGATACCAATCCTGTCATACCGCCCTGCGGAGCAACCGGCTGGCCGGCGGCATGGCAACATTTAAGAATCTCAGATACCTGCTTGGTGGAATCGGGTCGCAATAATAAGACTGGAGCTATGGATCTGGCGCCCATCGCATCCTGAAAGTTTTTCGATTCGATATCCGCACCCTCGCGGTATCCAGCAGAACCGACGATAGCCTTCAAGGATTCGATTAGTTGGTCACTTTCGCAAGCAGTCATAACGCTCTCTAATTGAATGCAGAAACATCCATGAATAGTAGCATAGTCAGGTTACTGCTTCCCCAGCAGAGGGGTTAATTGCGGCAGCTCATTCCGTAGACTGAACTATTACTGGTAGAATCAGTGCAACGATGGGTTCAAATATTCGGCCCTTAAATTCAATTCTTGGTCTCCGCCAGGGTAAGTTTTTAAAGAAAGGGGTTAAATCATGAAATTTTTTCTATTGGCAGCGATTACAGCAACGATACTGACTGGCTGCACTTGGGTACAACTTACTGCCGAGGGTAAAAATGTCAGCCTTGCCGTTGTCGATAGCATCAGTAATTGTGAACGCATCGGGCGCGCCACATCAAAGACCTTGGGCTCGATCGTGGCGATTGAACGTGGAGGCGGACGCCTACAGGAAGAACTTCTAACCTTAGCTCGCAATGAAGCAGCACGAATGGGTGGAAACTCCGTTGTGCCCGAATCCCTCATCGATAATGGTCAACAAATTTTTGTCGTTTATAACTGTCCGAAATAGCAGAAAAACTAACCTAGGACTAGTTTAGCCCTCATCCAAAAGGCTACATTTTCCCTCATGCTGGAAATTAGCAATACATACATATCCGACTAGTGATCCCCAGTAATCTGAGCGATAATATTATCCGGGGAGTTTGACTTCCAATGAACCAATTTCAAGTTCTAACCGACCTATTTGCCCGTCAAGACCATGATCACTGCAGGCGCATCAGAGAAAACTAGCTGCGAGACCACAGCACATAGAAATACTGATTTTAACTGTATGAATATTTTATATCGGATCTAACTATGGAAAAATTTCTACTTACTCTCACCGACGGATTCGCTCAAGCACCTTACAAGGTGCTGAAGTATAAAGGCTTTGTGCTCGCCGGCCTTATTGCTATGACTTCTGTCATGGCTTACGGCATCTATACCCGTACCACCATTGACATGACCATGGACAGCTTCCTAGATGGCGCAGATCCCGCCACCCTAGCACTTGACGAATTTCGCGAACAGTTTGGCAGTGACGAATCTATCTTCCTCGTTTATCGGGCTAAAGATGGGAATGTATTCTCTAGAGAATCTATGGAGGCCGCACAGCAGCTGACAGACGATTTACGGAATTGGCGGTCATTGGACCAAAATCAGTATCCCGATACGATGGATGGCATCCAGTTAGAGTGGGAAGAGCTCAACCATATCCGGCGCGTGCAATCTATCGCCAATCTTCGCTATCAGGAAAGCGTTGGAGATAGCCTGCTTTCGAGTCGTTTAGTGCCGAGTTCGTTGCCGGAAGAGAGTGAAGAGCTAGGGCTAATCCGCAACAATGCCCTCTCCCAGGATGACTATCTGCTTGCCTTCTATTCCGAGAATACCGAGTACGGGGCCATACTCATACAGACAGACTTCGGCGCGAAACCTGTAGAAGGCTTTGTGTCGGCACTCGATGCAGCCGATGTATCACTCGATGATAGCTTTGGCGCTTTCGGTGACGACGAGACCTTCGATTTAGAATTCAATGAAGATGTAGAAGTGCAAGAAATTGAATTTGAAGCGGTAGATATGCTCGGCTATACCGCCTTTCATGTTATGTCTAAGGCGATTTACGAAAAATACGAAACACAGTTCGAATTCTTTCCTGTCGGCACACCTCCCCTGATGGGATTCATGCTCGAGATGCTGGACGAAATGACGGTTCTCGGCATAATTCTGGTACTAATTTTTACACTCCTACTATGGATACTATTCCGCTCATTTAGCGCAGTGATCTGGCCACTCGTTACAATTCTATTAAGTATAGCTTGGGCATGGGGGATACCTGCCTGGATGGGTATCGTGTTGACGACGATGATCTCGCTCACGATCATGTTGATCTTCGCTGTGGGTATTGCTGATTGTGTACACGTAATGAGCGCCTACTTCTCCTTCCGACGAGAAGGCGAAGAGCACTATATAGCCCTCTCCCATGCTTATCGTAAGACCGGCTTAGCTATATTAGTAACTACCATCACCACCATGTGCGGTGTTATGGCTTTAACCACATCCGACCTTGCCATGATTCAAGTATTCGGATGGACATCTGCCGTAGGCGTGTTCCTTGCCTTTTTCTTTACTATCGTTCTTCTACCGATATTGCTTGATCTCTGGCACCCTGGAGACCCCGATTCGGACGCGAGCTTTGCAGACAAGCTGGGCAAGCGCTGGAATAACCTTAAGAGGAATACAAGGCTAAGAATAGCAGCTGTCTACTTCGCCGCGATATTCTCGCTTTTGGGGCTAGCCGTTGGCAGCTATATAGCACTAGTGACCATCCTTACCTACGTGGTCGTCAACTGGCAAAAACCGATACTCGATGCCGTTCCAGGCATAACAGCACGCTACCCCTACCTCATCATGTCTATCTTTGGTTTCATTTTTATTGCCTGCCTGTACGGCATGAGCCAAATCCGCATTGACAGCAACATGGCAGAACTCACGCGTGAAGACTCCATCATTCAGCGCGCTTACACCGTGGTCGACGAGAATATGGCAGGCTCGCAGAGCATGGAGATTGTCATCAACACGAACGCTATCGATGGAATGATGAACCCAAGACTATTGCAGGCCGTAGATGAATTACAGACCCGTATCGAAGCGCGATATCCGAACGAAGTATCACGTACAAATTCTTTAGCGAATATTGTGAAAGAGACGAACAAGGTCATGAACGATGATGACCCTACTTTTGACCGCATTCCCGATTCGGAGTTGATGGTTTCGCAGTTGCTTTATCTTTTCAATAGCTCCAATCCAGAAGATCGTCGCGCTCTGGTGTCGGACGACTATAGTAAATCACACATCTCAATTAGCGCTTACAATGCGGGGTCCTATCAATACCAAGCCTTCTTTACAGAAATGGAAGAAGAAATTGCTGACACCTTCGCTGGGCTCGAATCTGAATTCCCCGAATTACAGGTAACCGTTACCGGCAGCATGGCAATAATGATGCGGATGGCGGATGATCTTGCTCGCTCGCAATACGCCAGCCTATTGTTGGCGCTGGGTATGATCAGTGTGATCATGATAGTTACTCTAGGATCATTTCAAGGTGGCTTGCTCGCCATGATTCCAAATATGATTCCCGCTGTCTTAAGTTTTGGTCTCATGGGTCTATTCGGTCTGGCACTCGATGCTGATACATTATTGATTGCCCCGATCATCATCGGAATTGCCGTGGACGATACGATTCACTTTATGACTCACTACCGAATCGATTTAGCACGCACCGGCAGCATCAGTAAGGCCTTAGTCAGCACAATTCATGACGTCGGTCAGGCGGTAATGTTCACAACTATGATCTTAGCGCTCAGCTTTGCTCTACTAAGTTTTTCAGGTCACTTGGGTATGGCGAAGATGGGATTCTTTGGAGCAATCGCGATATTTTTTGCGCTACTCTGCGATCTTTTCTTGATCCCGGCGATGATAATTGTATTTAAGCCAACATTTGGTATGAAGAATGCTGATACAGAGATCGATTTTTCAAAAGCCACAACAATACACTCATAAGATTCGATGAAAGCAGGAAATAAAATGCAAGATAATATTTTAAGGAAGGGACTAGTAAGCTTAATAGGTCTCCTGTTTCTGCTTCCACTGCAAAGCATTGCACAAGATCTTAGCGCAAGAGAAATAATGGAGAAGCTAGAGGAAAATCGCCGTGCCACTTCAAATTCTGCGCTATCTCGCATGCAACTTTCGACCTGCAAGTTTGGCGTTCGCGAGGGGAAAATTACCTGCGCAGAACGTCCACGCGTCAAATCTTTAGAATCAGTTGGCAAGGGATATGGGCTTGATCTTAAAGACACACGCTCGGTCGCAATACTTCTTGACCCCCCAGCTGAGCGCGGCATCGGCATGCTGTCCTTCAGTTATGATGAGGCCGCGAGAGACAATGAAACTTGGTTGTACCTATCTGCTTTAGGACGCGTAAAGCGCCTAGCTAGCGGCAGCTCGGATGATGAAACTGAGCCTGGCTCACTATTCGGTTCCGAGTTCACAACTGAAGATCAGGATACTGGAAAGCTGGATGAGTATGAAATCAATGTGCTCGAAGAGACACTGGAATCTGGCCGTGAAGTCTGGAAGATTGAGACGATTCCCAATGCAGAGCGCGCGCGTCAGTCTCGCTACTCGCGCACCGTGCTGTATATCGATAAAGAACGCTTCGTGGAGCTCAGGGTAGAAATGTATGACCAATATGGTAAAGAAATTAAGCGCATGCTCGGAGCACGAGTCGAGCTTATGAACGATATCTGGGTGGCACGATCTACGACGATCATGAATCTTGTGACAAACCGACTCTCGAATATGGCTTTTCTCGAGATGCATACTGGCATCGATGTGCCGGATGAATTTCTAACTCAGCGAACTCTCACGGATGCTGCCTTCAGAGAGACCGAACTGGAAAAATTGCGCGCGCAAATTGATTAGCGAAAAAATCAAGAATAATAAAAATGGAAAAAATCGGCTTCCTTGTAACCATCTCTCTACTTATTGTTCTGAATCCTTCTAATGCACAAGACGAAGTGTTGGTACTTGATGATGTGCAGTTCGATGGAGATTTCACATTCGACGACGATCTGTTCGGCGATGCTTTCGACGAAAGCAGCTCAGCTAATACTAATTCCTGGCTCGACGATTTTACCATCAAGATCAGTCAGCAGTTCTCTGGCCAGATAAACAATCATGGAGTAGAGATTGGCCCTCATTTTTCCATTCCACGCGAGGCCGAGCTGGAAACGAATCGACTTGGCGCCAACATTCGCTATCAGAACGCTTTTGCTCCTGGCTGGCTCTTGCAAGCGAGCGCACAAATTCGGGTTTATTTGAATGATGATTACCAGTATCGAGCCGAAGGGAATTCGGTTGATATTGAATCACGCGGGAATGAATTTTTCCTACAACGTAGCTTCGATCAACATAGCATTAAACTTGGCCGTCAGACTGTTGTCTGGGGAGAAACATCCGGAAATTCGGTACTAGATGTAATCAATACCACTGAGTTTCGCGACTTCAACATAATCGACATCGAAGATGCTCGTCTAAACCAATGGATGCTGGTCTGGGATTATTTTGGCAAAGATTCCAACTTTTCCAGCTTCGTTAACCTCTATCCAGAATTCAATCCAGCTGCAGTGCGCGGCAGCCCCTTCTTCTTCGAGCCAGAATTCAACCTTACCGACTACGATCGCGACAACAGTATGTTATTTGAAGTTGGCACACAGTGGCGAAAATCTTTCGAGGGCAGCGACATCTCTTTCATGGCCGCCTACCTTTATGAGAATCAGCTGCGCTATGAGGATCCAACAACTCTCATGGGTGACTCCGTAGCCGAGACCAATGACTTCTTCTTGCTAGGCTTCAGTGCGAATCGAGCTATCGGTAAATTGCTATTAAATTTCGATCTAGCCTATAGCCACGACGTGCTAGCCGACAGTTTCAATTTCCCCGGAACGGCTAGCCTCGCCAACCCTATAAACCTTAAAAAAGATCAGATCGGAACCTCTATAGGTTTCGAGTACGCGATCAGCAACGAGCAGAGCGTCAGCCTAGGCATACAAGCGCAAATGCTACTAGATGAAGATAAGGGCTTACTCCCTGGGCAGTCATTGATAAACGACGGGGTATTTGGGAGTTGGCTGGTGCGCTACAGCAACACGCTGATGAATAGCGACTTGGTTATTTCATCAACATTGCAGGGCGATTTAGCAGCGAATTCTCTGTTGGTACTTCTTGGGGCCGACTACACCATCAGTGATAACTGGGCAGTCAGTGGTCAGATAATCAACATTACTTCGAATGACGAATCGCCACTGCTCTTCTTTGCTGAAGATGTCAGACTCTCTGCAACCCTCACCTATTCATTCTAAGAAGTCTGCTGCATCAGCACCATTAACTGAGAATAACATCTAGTATTTCATCGGCCGCTCGAAAATATCTTTGTCAAACTCATTTTCCCAGTTAGCAACGGCAGTTGAGACGGACAGATCACCACCGATATTTACCGATGTTCGAAGCATGTCTAGGGGACGATCGAACGGCAGAATAAATCCAATAACTATCGCTGTTTGTTCTGGGCTCATTCCTATAGTCTGCGTGACTGCAGCGATTAGAAATAGTGAAGCGCCGGGAACGGCGGCCGTGCCTATAGACACCAATGTTGTAGAGCCTGCAATCAACACATAATCTGTGAAAGCCAATTCGATACCAAATGCCTGAGCAGCAAAAACAGAAACTATGCCAACATATAGTGCAGTGCCATCCATATTAATCGTAGCACCTAGGGGTAAAACAGTAGAGGCGATTATTGGTCGAATACCAAGATTCTTTTCGGCGACCGACATCGACACCGGCAGCGTTGCCGAGCTTGAGGAAGTAGAGAAGGCCACCAGCATCGCGTCACGCGCCCCTCGGAAGAACATGACCGGTGACAGCTTTAGCGTAAGTTTCATGATAATGAGACCATGAACTATCAGTAGATGGGCAGCCGAGCCTATTAAAACCGCCAGCGCCAAAGTAATAACATCGAGCAATGCCGATACGCCTTGTGTTCCCGCAACCGAGGCTATCAAGGCAAACACACCAAAAGGCGCTACCTCCATAACCCAGTGGGTTATGCGCAGCATCATATCGCTGCTGGATTCCATCAAATCGGCGACAGGTTTTCCCTTTTCACCGATCGTTAACAGACTCACACCAACTAGCAGGGCAAAGAAGATAATCGCTAGCATATTACCCTCAGCAAGTGCCGCTATAGGGTTTGATGGCACGATACTCATTAAGCGTTCCGAGAGAGGGATAGCCTCTTGGACCTGCAAAGGAACAGCCGTAGAAAAATCCACACCAATACCGGGCTGCATAATCACTGCAAGGATTAGCCCGATTGTGATCGCGGCCAAGGTAGTAGCCATATAAATAGCTAGTGTCTTAACACCAAGCGAACCCAGCTTGCTAGGGTCCCCCATGGCCACGACACCCGAAATCAATGTTACGAATACCAAGGGTACAACTACCATACGAATTAGCCTGACGAATAGAGTGCCTATCCAAGCAATGCTTTCAGAGCCTGGACCCCAGATCATTCCGATGGTCGCCCCCAATACGAGCGCCAAAAATATACGTTTCCAAAGGGCTATCTCGAACCAAGTTGCAACCATTTTTTTCACCAATTATTAATCTTCAATTCTTTTCTCTTTTGGCGACTTATTAAACGACGATCGCTAGACTAAAGAGGGAGATACAAATACTACTTGCTAGGAGACTATAGAAGTTCATACCATAGTTCCAGCCCAAACCTTCATACCCAGAGCAACCAAGATGACAGAGTGGATTCAAGGAATAGTAACCGACAATATTCATTGGACGGAAAATCTTTATTCATTGAAAATTGATGCCGATGTGGATACCTTTATCGCAGGGCAGTTCACTAGCCTAGCCCTTGAAATAGATGGCAAACGTGTAGCACGCCCCTACTCTTTTCTTAGCGCACCAGAGCAAAATCCCCTGGAATTTTTCTTCTATACCGCCACTGGCGGTGCTCTCTCAAATGCAATGTTAGAACTACAGGTCGGCGACCCTATATGGTTAACAAAAAAGCCTAATGGATTCTTTACTCTTCCGGAAGTACCCAACTCAAGAGACTTGTGGCTGTTCGGTACCGGCACAGGAATCGCACCCTTTTTCTCTATACTTAAGACTCAAGAACCCTGGGAACGATTCGAGAAAGTAATATTGGTGCATGGGGTTCGCGCCAGTGCCGACTTACGCTATCAGGAACTTATCGAAAATATTCAACATGATCGACCAGGGCACTTTCAATTTAAGGCCTTCGTGACACGAGAGGATGTACCCGGCGCCTATTATGGAAGAATTCCTGCCGCTATTAACGATGGTAATCTGGAAATTATCTGTGGCACAAACCTCTCACCCAAAAATTCTCAGATTATGCTGTGCGGCAACCCCGGTATGGTAAAAGAAACGGTGGAGGCCCTTGAGGAGCGTGGGTTCAAAAAGAACCTACCCCACACACCTGGCCAGATAACTGCTGAATATTACTGGTAGTTAGCCATTAATTATTTGAGCTTTCTAACAAGACAGCTTATATCTCGAACCTACTCTGAGAAATAACTTTCTGAAGAACACAACACAATTCGCTACCGGTAATTTTCAGGTAGCGCCCTCGCGTCACGTAGCCGTTCAAAAGCGGCACCGATATCAACTAAGTCTTGTTCCTTAAAAGAAGGCGCTATCAGCGTAAGACCGACCGGGCGGCCGTCTTCTTGATATCCCATTGGAACCGTCAGTGCAGGATAGTTGGCCAAGGCAGCCAATCCTGCATGGCGGTTATTGATAGATAGCAGAACATTCAACTCTGCATCGGCAAATATTTTTTGGAGCAGCGTTGTTGCTGCTGTTTGTAGTTCGGCTCTCAGCGATTCCAACTCTGCAGAGTCAAAGTCTAGCTTAGACATCATATCGATCAAGCCCTGTCCATAAGGCGCACGCAAACCGAGGTCTTCATTGTTAAATTCCTGCAAATCGACAATGCTTGTAATACTCACGTTCGATGATGCAAAACCTTGGAGATAGGCTGCAAGATCACGAATCATTTCTCCGCCAAGTAGCTCTGTGAAACGTGGATTGCGCGGAGCATTTAGATTCACCGGAATAGCATCGGCACCGTTATTCGTGAGCAGGCTAATCGCTTGCTGATAAAAAAGATCGTCCTCGAAGTTAGCGAGTATGCCAACGCGCTTTTCATGCAAACTTGCCTCTCTATAGATTAGCGTGAAGTCTTTGCTGATTAAAGGCATTGCCAAATCATCTTCATCAAAGCCTGCCAACGCGTTAAATAGTGTGACTGCATCAGCAACATTGCGCGTAATCGGACCTGCGGTATCGAGCGTTGCGGAAATAGGCACAATACCGGTTCTACTCAAGCTGCCCGTTGTAGGTTTAAGACCTACTGAAGAATTTGCACTGGCTGGCGATAAAATCGAGCCTGAAGTTTCGGACCCGATTGCCACGGTTGCCAGATTCGCAGCCATCGCCGCAGCACTTCCGGAACTGGAACCCCCGGTACCGAATAATTTTCTACCATAAGGGTTCAGGGTCTGCCCACCGACTGCACTGTAGCCAGACGGGCAGTCATTGCAGAAGAAATAGGCCCATTCGCTTAGATTAGCTTTGCCGAGAATTATAGCGCCATGCTCCATGAGTCGGTCAACAATAAACGCATTCGCAGTACGGTTTTCTAAAAGAGCCAGTGCGCCTGCCGTAGTGGGCAATCCATCGAATCCAATATTATCTTTTAGTAGGACAGAAATGCCGAACATCGAATCTTCCGGAACCGTCAACCCCTGTTGTAGCTGTCCATCGAGGCCTCGTGCTATTTTGATAGCATTTGGATTAAGCGCGATGATTGCATTAATAAAACGACTATCGTCTGTTTCTATTTCACGAATTCTATAAATATAGAACGTCGTTAGCTCGGCGTAGGTAAGTTCTCCATTAGCGACGGCGCGCTGAATCGAGGCGATATTCTTCTCGAGTATCAAAGGCTTTAGTGATTCGTATCTACTTGCCGAAAATGAGGCAAGCTCATCAAGAAAAGGTGCCCACAGAGAGTTCTTGTCCAAGACTTTAGAGTTGAGCAGTTCAAAATGCATGCCCTGGCTCTCATGCCCTGCTAACTCTTGCAGGTCGGCAGATTCATCATAGCGCTCCCAAATCGGCCGCTTACCTTCTGCAGCACTGATATGTGAAGAAAAGCAGAAAAGAGCGAAAAATGACTCAATTACCAGAAATATTCGAAAATAATTCATCTTAGATAACTTTATCGTTGGATTCTTTGCTGAATAATAGCCGCAGTCTGTGGTCAGTACAATTTATAAAAAACTGCAGAACTATAAGGGTGTACAGTTAAATCGCCTTACTTATTTTGGAAAGGTTAGGGAATTACTATTCATGACGTAGAGCTTCGACTAAGTTCTTATTAGCTGCGCTCTTCCATCACTTATTAATATCTGGACAATATCTGGATTCTGATGTGCTTCACTGCGGCTGCGCGGACGTTGTACTATAACCCCTCATCGGCATTCAAAATGAGAGATTAAAATGGAAATTAGGTTTCATGAAATTTAGAGCTCTTGTGGGATTCGGTGTCTTAATAGCAAGCGTTGTCTGGCTGATTTTTCAAAATCAGCTCTTACAACGGCATCTCGATTTAGCAATGATTTATCAGAGTCAGCTGCAAGAAATTTCTGAGAAAAATACCGAACTGCGACCGCAATTTGAGACCGAGATAGCCGATTTGAAACAGCAGCTATCCAGCTCAGCTTATCAATTGAGCAATCTATCACGCACGTTGCGAGAAACACATTTGCGAGTGGACTCGAATTATGACTCCTTAGTGCAGCAAGCACCAGATGAGGTCGCGCAGCAGATCAAACAAAGACCACCGGGCGCCGCTAGAACAGCATTCGCCACATTTACTCATCCAGAAAATGCATATGCGAGAGCCAATGAGAGCATACCTAAATTGTACGATAGTTATCTGAATGCTCTGGGTATTCCGGGAACCGAAAGACAAGAAATAATTGAGGCGATGGTGGACTTTGGAGCCCTGCGCTACCAGATGTTAGATGAGTTATTGGAAGGGGCAATGCCCTCAGATATGGCTGTCAATCTATTTGGCGCTGATGCGCTATCCGAAAACTTACAGAATTCACTAACCGCAACTCAGCAGGTCAATCTGCGTACATACGATCGCCTGCTCAAAATCGACACCCTGCGGGAAGTTTATCGACAGTCCCTGCAAGACACGGGGTCAGCGCTCGAAGGTATTATTCAGGAACAGGTGACAGGAGCATTGATCGACGAAGTCTTGTCTGCAGAGAATAATTGGGGCGCACTAGTTGCTGAAGATGGCAGTATGCGCAGCGCCTATAATGGCAAGTTAGCTGCTCTTGACCGTGCCCGAACGGTTCTAGAGCCGTATCTCAATGCGCAACAACTGGGTCACCTCGACAGGTTTATCGATACTCAATCAAGCGGCATCGATGTGATATTGGAAGCTTCATCAGACGGCAGCGGCAGAGTGTCCATAACCCAAGCTCGCATTAGCGTCGGGGACCTGCCGTAATAAAGCATCAAGACGAGTCTGCTGACTTACATTTCTTAGCAGAATGCCATACATTAGGGGGCTTGCAGCCTTAAACAGGCCGCTCTCAAAAATCTCATCACGGAGTCTAGATATGCCTGAATTACGAACAGCTAGGGGTTGGAAGCGAAGCAGCTTACTCGCTATTTCCCTACTGACGTTGCTTTCCTGCAGCGACAATGGAAGCTCTATAGATACTGCATCTACTGACAGCAATGTGCAGCAAACCAGCGCAGCTGAACTCGGCTATAGCCGAATCAATTCGACGAATGAAAGTGACCCACTAGACGCACAGATATTCGAACTGGACAACGGCCTGCGAGTATATCTGACCGAAAATCATGAAGAACCGAGGTTCTATGCAGAGATCGCAGTTCGCGCAGGAAGCAAGCACGACCCCATAGACGGCACAGGTCTGGCCCACTACCTCGAGCACTTATTGTTCAAGGGCAATCAAAATCTAGGCAGCCTCGACTATGCTCAAGAGAAACCGCACCTTGAACGGATCGTCGAACTGTATGAAGAGCATCATAACGAGACTGACACTAGCCGCCGCGCAGAAATCTACGCAGAGATAAATAGCGAAGCTCAATTGGCTGCTCAATATTCAGTGCCAGGAGAATTAGACAAGCTCTACAACAGCATGGGAGGCAGTGCGCTGAATGCACACACTTCATTTGAAGAAACTGTTTACAAGATCGGCCTGCCCTCTAACCGTCTCAGACAATGGGCGGAAGTCGAATCAGATAGGTTCGTGAATCCGGTATTTCGTCTCTTTCACACTGAATTGGAAACGGTCTATGAGGAGAAGAATCGCTCACTAGATAGCGCAGGTCGCATCATAGCAACCGCTGTCAACGAAACTTTATACAAAGTTCACCCTTACGGGCAGCAACCTACAATCGGCACAGTTGATCACCTGAAGAACCCTTCACTGGTTTATATTCAAAATTACTTCGATACCAACTATGTACCTAACAACATGGCCATTTTCATAAGTGGCGATATAGATCCTAACGAGACTATCGAGCTGATAAGCGAGAAGTTTGCCCATTGGGAGCGAAAACCGATCCCCGAAATTGGCCCCTGGGCTGAGGATCCTTTGCAAGGTGCGGAGCGAACAACCGTACAGTATCCAGGCGAAGAGCAAGTACAGCTCGCCTTCCGCACCGCAGGTAATGACAGCAATGATAAGGAAGCCCTTATATTAGTCGACATGATTCTGGACAACAGCACGGCCGGCCTTATCAATCTGAACCTGAATCAGCAGCAACTCGTTTCTGGCGCTGGTTCGTCACCATTATTCTTGAATGATGCCGGGTCGCAAAACCTATATGGCATACCGAAGCAAGATCAAACTCTTGCGGAGGTTGAACAACTTCTTCTCGATCAACTAGAAATAATTAAGGCGGGTGAATTTGAAGACTGGATTATTCCAGCGATCATCAATGACTTTAAGAAAAGTGAGAAGGCCGGACTGGAATTCAATCAGGCTAGAGTAAGCATGATGCGCGACTCTTTCATTCAGGGTTCCGAGTGGGAATACCACGTCGCTGAGCTCGACCGAATGAGTCAGCTAACCAAGAATGACGTAGTAGATGTAGCCAACAAATACTTTGGCAATGACTATGTGGCAGTCTATCGAATCGACGCGCAAAACGAGATTCCTGCTGTTGAAAAGCCGCAGATCGACCCAGTAAACATCGACTCATCACTGCAATCTGAATTTGCCTCGCGCATATTGGCGATGGAATATGAAGAGATCGAGCCGACTTATGTCGAGGTAGATCGGGACTACCGCGTCATCGAATTCGCCGATGGGGTGCAGCTCTTCTATGCCCCCAACCCTTTAAATGATTTGTTCTCGTTCTCAATAAATATAGAAGTAGGTACGGAAGAAAATGAGAAACTAAGTCTGGCCGCAGCCTTGATGGACGTTGCAGGGACCAATAGCAAAACCAACGAGGAGCTGCAGAAGGAATGGTACCAAATGGGTACCGATTTCAGATTTGGTGCCGGAGGAAACTCATCTGGCATCTCTATCTCGGGCCTCGACGAACAATTCGAAGCCTCACTGGCACTTGCCATGGACCTAATCAAGAACCCGAGCACAGATGAGCAGACGCTGGAGCAGATGAAAGGGATCTTGCTAAAATCGAGAGACGATCAGAAGAGTTCTCCTCCAGCAATTTCCAGAGCATTAACACTCTATAACCGTTATGGCGAAGAATCGCCTATGCTGGAAGCGCTCACGCGCGAAGAGATAATGGCCTCGACGGTCAACGAACTCCTCGTACTTCCGGCCGAGCTGTTAAGCTTTAAGCATACCCTCTCCTATACTGGTTCAATGCCTTTGGAAGATCTGGTAGAGGTGCTTAGGCGCCAACATCCGATTGCGGGCGAACTTGCAGATACACCTGATTATCGTTTCCGCACAGCGCGAAATATAGACGAGACGGAAATCTATGTTGTAGATCAACAGACGGCACAAGCGCAGGTACGCATTGAATTCCCCGACGGCCTCTATGAACGAGATAACAGCCTCGTGTCTTCCATCTATACCAATTATTTTGGTAGTGGCATGTCCAGCGTAGTCTTTCAGGAACTGCGCGAGGCACGAGCCCTTGCCTATACGGCTGGCGCGCGCTATGCGCAGGGCGGCAGGCTAAATGATCAGAATATTATGCTGGGCACCATCGGCACACAGACCGATAAGACTGTCGATGCGCTAAACGCCTTCATCGACCTGATCGATAATATGCCCGAGTCCGAAGAGCGCTTCGAAACCTCGGTAGACTCTCTCATGAACCGCTATCGTACCTCGAAGATTAGTTTCCGTGAAGTTATTGGCGCTGTACGCGGCTGGGAACGCCTTGGTATAGAAGGCGACCCACGCAAAGAGAGTTATCAAAAATTACAAACTGCCAGCATAGAAGATCTACTGACCTTCCAGCAAGAGCACGTCAAAGATAGGCCTAAGCTGATCTCAATAGTGGGCGATCTAACGATCCTCGACGAAGAAGAGCTTAAACAATTTGGCATGGTCAGAGAAATTCAAGTAGACGAACTGTTCGTCGATTGACTTATCTTTAACTAGAGTGAATTACTTAGCGGCTGCTTCTCAGTTGTCGCTAAGTTTCAGTTTAAATATTTTCCGCGTATCGATACCAGCGAGTGTTTTCCTGTATGCCAGCACTATCCGTTACAGGATTAAAAAAGAATTACGGATCGTTTACTGTCCTGGAAGGAGTCAATCTGCAGGTCAAAAAAGGATCTATACATGGCCTAGTTGGCCTAAATGGTTCCGGTAAGACTACAACTATTGAGTGCATACTCGGTCTTCAATCATTCAATTCAGGCAATATCACTGCGCTGGGGCAATCACCTAAGCAACTACACCGAACAAAAGGCAAGCTCGTTGCCATTTTCGATAGCCCAAGCCTTCATCCTAATCTAACTGTACGCCAGTGCTTACAGCACGCCTTACTACTCTGTGACGAACCGACACGAAGTGCACAAGAGGTAGAAGACCTATTAGGGGTTAGTCGTTTTAGAAATTTCAAGATTAAGAATCTTTCACTTGGCAACAAGCGCCGCGCGTCAATTGCCCAAGCTCTATTGGGAGACCCAGAATTTGTAGTGCTAGACGAGCCATTCAATGGACTCGACGCAGAAGGTGTGGACGACGTACTCGAGTTGATCAGCGTGCTGAACCGGGATTATGGCACAACCTTTTTACTATCGAGCCATCAACTCCCTTATCTAGAACAGATATGTAGCCATATTGCGATCCTGCACCAAGGAAAAATAACTCATAGCGATACCATAAGTAATTTATTAGGAAGTACTCACACTAAGCTGCAAATCAAGACGCCGAACAGTGAGGCGGCTAGTAAATTATTGGAAGATATTCCTGGTGTAGAACTGCATGGCATCGATTCTGAAGGCTACTTGAATATTAGTGTTGCTGATTCTGACTCTATAGCTATCAATAAGACGCTAGTAGAAAGCCAAATACCAGTGGCAGAACTAATATTGAAACGGGCCTCACTCGCAACTCTATTCCGCGAGATTACCAGCGAGGGCGATTGATGAACGGTCTTCTGGTCGCGATCAAGTCGGAACTATTTGTTGCGCTGCGCACCTTCGCCAGCAAACTTATTGTCGCAGCGCCCGCTCTGGTTGCTGCCGCACAGTTGATGCTGGTAAAACTCACCGAGGCGGGCCAACAGGCGCGAGACACCTTGCTGGGAGAATCCGGTTTTGAGCAGTCGGTAGCTAACAATGCCTATGGCTTCTTCGTAGATGGATTAACTACCGGCCTGACCATGCTTGGACTTCTATTAGTCGCCCAGAGTGCTTATAGTTTTAGCTATGATAGCGACATTGGCAGCATTCGCCATATATTGATCAGGCGCGTAAGTCGAGGCAGCGTGCTCACTGCAAAACTAATTCACCTACATTTACTGGCTCTGTTATCAGTGCTACTTCTCTTAATTACAAGCTACGCTATGAGCGGGATGCTCTGGGAATATGGAGCAATAGTGGAAGATGGTTTTGAACTTATCAGTGAACAGGAGATTCATGAGGAAATTTGGCTAGGTCTTCGCTTGGCGTTAGTACCATTGCCAGCAGCCATTGCCTTTGGACTGCTAATCTCGGTGTCCTCACAGTCTGCAACTCAGGCTGTTACTGCCGCGCTAGGCATTACACTGGCAATAGATATTTTTAAGGGGCTGCTCGGTGATATGTCCAACTATCTGTATGCGAGCTTTCAGCCGTCCTTGATCGATCAATCTTACCTACAATCCGTTAGCCGAATAGTTCGTGGCTACTCCGATATCTTAATAGACGATAGCGTACTGCAATTAAATATGTGGGTACCCTTCCCGGCATTGGCATTATTCTTTGCCGCTAGCTTATGGATCGTACAACGAAGGAAAATATAGGCATGTCTAAAAGTAGAGCGATGCGTGGTACCGCAATATTTTCTCTCATTCAATTATTGCTGCTAACAGGCTGCGTCAGCTACGAACCTGCCATTCTAGTTCCTGCGTTAAACCTATCGGCAGAAGATATTAGACTATCAGATACAGCAGACCCGACGGAGGCCAGAATCGATTTCGGTGTCGAGCTCGGCCTAAACGAAAGTGACTCTCTTAGCAATATCGAAATACTGCCCGGTGTTCGCGTGCGCGGCATCTCGGCCAATGGGCCTGCAGATTCGGCTGGAATTCAGCTAGGCGACATTATTCTTAGCATCGATGGAGCGTTCACTAATCATCCTGATGTTGTTGAGGCTTTGCAGCAGCAGACATCAAGAATTGAGAATACACTCTTTAATGTGCGCAGAAATACCGTGGTATTCGAGGCTACAGTGATACCACGTATGGTCAACAGCAATCCTGCACCTAAAGTATTGTACCGAATCGATCCCATCGCAAGTCGTGCCGCCTATAGCACTGAAATGGTCAGCATCAATCAGCAGCCTATTATCGCTGCTGCACGGGTTGTGGATGTTTATGAACAAAGTCCACTCCACGACGCGGGTATCGAAGCCGGCGATGTGATTTTAGCCATAAACAACGTGCCTCTTAACTCGGCACAGGATCTAGTCAGTCGATTTAACTCAGAGTTCAAACGAGGACAAACGGTAAACGTAACCGTCTTTGATGGAGAATCAGTTTTGGAAAAATACTTCGACCTTTGGGATCCAGGCACACGCGTGAGTGCATTATCATTCGGCCCCCTAATTCGATATCAATCGTCGCTTGCGCCAGACTCGAAGAGCTTCTCCGTGCTGGATCTTTGGCTATTTTCTTTATATAGCTATATCCGAGTAGATGAGGAAAGATCACACAGCATTCTTGGTCTAATAAACTATAGCAGCGACCTAGGCGAACTGATGGAAGAAAAGGACTAAGGGACGTTAAATTAAAGTGATGATCAGGAATTTATTAATCAAGGGCAGGGTGAAATTGACCTTCACGGGTCTTGTCATTTATACGCTACTATCCGGCGCTGTATTTGCACAATCCAGTTATGTTGCCTTTAAACTGGAACGTGAAAATAATTGGGAGCGACAGCTCGCATTTGAAGACCTAAATGGAGATGGCCGGAAAGACATCATTCACTCCAACTACCAAGCCGGGATTGGGCGCGAGTTACATGTATTTCATCAGCAAGCCGATGGGAGCTTCTCCACAACTGCGCAACGTATAGAGATTAAGACCGAAACAATAGCAGTTGCTTTTGCTGATCTCAGAGCCACGCCGGGCACTGAAATCCTGCTGATTTCTAACTCTGGTGTGTTCAGCCTCTCCTCAGCACTCGAAGGTTATAGGGACAATATCAAGCAGTTACTCGAGTGGGAGTTGATCGCCGCCATACCCGATCTAGAAAGGGTCCAATTTATTACCGGCCTAGAAGATATCGATGAGGATGGAGAGATAGATCTACTGCTGCCCGGTGACGGCGTCTACGGCCTTTTCAAAGGCAGAGGCAATGAAATATTCGAGCTAGTATCCACGTTCAGCACAGGCAATGAGTCTCTTTCAGCTGTGCAAAGAGGCCGCCCCAACTCAAGTATGGACGCTCGAATCGCTATCAATGCCGAAGAGGGTATCGTTATCGAGTTGAACATCGAGTCCGATTCCTATTTCGACGGTTTCGTCGAGCAATGGGACGCTAATAAGGAGCCTGCAAGCTCTTTGCTGCGCGCCGAGAGCTGGATGCCCACAGCAATCACTGCACAGTTAAATGCAGACACACTTACGGATATTGCCTACATCAATCAGGGCGCGGACGGCCTCGGACAGCTAAATTTTCACTTTCAGAATGCGCAGAATAAGTTCAATAGCGAACCGGACTGGACCGGTAGCATTGCTACACAAGGTGATATACAACTCGTCGACATGGACAATGACAAACGGCTAGATCTCTTACGCGTAACCGGGGAGGGAAATGACCGTAGTGCCTATTTCTATCGCAATCAGAACGGCACTTTTGATCTAGAACAACCGAGCCAGGTCATGCGCTTCTCGGGCTATGATGTCCGACTCAATATAATCCAACTAGAGAAAAACTCCGGCCCTTTATTAAATGTTAGCTACTACACTATTCCTGTGGTCGACGTGATTCGCAACGCGAGCATCAATCGTTCGCAGCTGATATTTGGCAGCGAAGATGCCGGCGAGAATGAAATCTTCAACCGGCGCCCCGATTCCAGGCTCGACGAGAGCTTCTCGGCGGCAAATGTACGTGGCCTATCCGAACAAATGTCCCTGCAATATGACATCGATGGCGACGGTCGCAAAGACGCTGTCTTTGTTACTGAGAATGGCACACTTGCTGCCAAGAAAATCAACCAAGACCTGACTATCGAGAGCCAGCAGTTTTGGGAATATGTCTCTCCGAACACTGTATTTGAATTTCAGGTATTGCATCTAAATCGGGATAGCAAGCCGGACCTATTGCTGCGCCACGGCACCGCGACTACATTTTTGGTGGCTGCGCCATGATTCGCTCAGCCTCGTTTTTACAAGCATTGTCCCGAATCAGCTTGATGCTGCTCGGTACGATAGCTTCAGCTGCTGAACTGAATTTTAATCAGCAAGATTTCAAGTTGCCATTAGAGACTAAGAACCTTGTCGTCGCAGATCTCAATGGAGACGGATTGCTGGAACTCATAGGGGTAGTAGAGAATGGCTTACAAATCTATTTTCAGACCGAGACTGGCTTCGACTTTGATAGCAATGACAGCATCGAGTTTCCGGGTCAGTCCATTGGTTGGGATCTAAGCAGCCAGTATGGCTTTAATGGCAGCACCTCGATCATTGCCCTGGTCGACGGCAAGGAAGTCTTAGCATGGTCAGTCGAAGATCAAACACTGCTCGCTCCTCAAACTATCAAATCAGACTTAAATGGCTTTTTAACCAAGGGCGTGAACCGACTACATTTTTCAAGAGACATAAACGGCGACGATGTCGACGACTTAATTATTCCCGGCGCGGGTGTTATCAATCTTCACATTAGCAGCCGGCGCGCTGTCTCCGGAGACTTCGACTATCAAGCACCTCTTAGCGTGCGCTCAGAATTGCGCATGCGCACAAACCTCAACGAAGGCCGCCTAGAGCGGCGCACCGGTCAGTCTATTCGTATACCTATGATGGAGCTCAGAGACGTCAATAGTGATGGTTTTGACGACCTGATTTCTCGCACAGAAGAAGAGCTGAAAGTTTTTATCGCCAATACGAATGCCTCATCTTATTTCCCTATTAAGGCGAGTTATTTCCTCGATATTCTAGAGATAGAAGAGAGGCTGGGTGAATTTGATATCGATAATTTAGATTTTTCCAACCTTACTGGACTACTCGCCCTCACTCATGAAGAGATTCTCGACGATGTCGACGGCGACGGAATAGACGACCTGCTACTTCGAGAAGGTGGCAAAGTTTCACTTTTTACTGGTAGTGAGATGGGCATGAACTTTACACAACCTCGTCAGGTTCTTCGCTCGGGCGGTAACGTTCTAAGCACTTTCTTACAAGATGAGAATGAGGACGGATTAAAGGATCTCTGGCTCTGGCGAGTAGAAAGTATCTCAGTAGGAGACATCTTCGTTTGGCTGGCCCTCTCCGGCAGCATAGCAATAGAAGCCTTCATCTATCCAAACGACGGAGAAAGATTCGCACGCCGGCCCTCGCGCAAGGTAACTATAGACCTAAAATTTCCTTCGGTAATCAGCCTATCATCAACCTTCAGAGAAATAGAACGAGAACTTGATGACGTGCGCCTTAAGAAAGAAACAGTTAGCAGCCTCGCCAGCTTGGATGAAAATATTGACCAGCAAGATCTAATACTTATGGTAAGCAATCAAATTCAATTCTTTCTGAACAGCATTCAACCAGAAGACGTACCCGACAACGGTTCTGATTTATTTCTTGGAGCGCTTGATTATTCCCGAGAGCGCGACAACTACGAATTCAATATTCGTGATGTTATCGAAAAAATCGCTATAGAGGGCAATAGCCACCTAGACAAAGTCGCCGGAAGAACAGCCGACTTAACAATCGAATTGCGCCGAGATGGTGTCAACGGAGATATAATTCCAGTCGCGCTCAACAAAGATGAACGCGATGATGTCATCATCTTTACCGAGACAGATAGTAGTCACATTCAGGGATTGCTGTTACTCTCAAATTGAGGCAAATCTCTTTAACCGTGCAATATTGAGACTTTCTGGATAGATACCATGAAACATGCAGTCTGGATAACCCTATTGATCTCGATAGTAGCAGTCAATATAGCTGCCGAGCTTATGTTCTATTTCAGCGGCGTCGCTATTGCCATGTTCTACCGCATTGTTTTGATAACTGGAATCACAATCATCTCAGCTATATTTGTTGGCGCAATACTTTTAGTAGGGGTGTTAGAAGGAGAGAAGCCGCTATCAGGTAATGTGCGTGACACTCTAGGTGCTGATAAAAAGTTGGATTAGCCATAAATGTATTTTTATTGACACCTCCCTCGTTACAGCTAGCTTGATCAGAGTGTTCGATTTTAGCGAGTTGCAATAAAGTAAATTATTAACAGAGCAAATCGACGACTATTCGTGTCAGAATTCTCGATCAAGGCACAGATCAAAAAAATTAATCTAAAAAATCTATAGGCTGCCAAAAAATTCGGTCTCTGCAGAGCTATTTGAGCAAGCAGCGAACACTCCCCCCACGTTGTGCTTTAGCAAGAAATATGGTTTCATCAATTTCTGTTCTCTAATTGATAACATTCAAATAATTAATCTATATTTCAATTAGTTAGAAAGAACGCTGGCGATTAAAAGAAGATGAAAAACAGCGCACTGGCTCTCGTATTTTTATTACTACTTACTTCCTGTAGCGATGAATTAAATCGTGCACGTCCCTATATACTAACTACCGCAACCACAGGCGGTGCCTTTTATCCTGTCGGTGTTGCCCTTGCCACCATCGCTCATTCACAACTCGCGGATACTCATGGCATATCTCTCACTGCGATTAGTTCCGCCGGCTCACTCGAAAACGTAAAGTTACTACGTGACAATCAGGCTCAGTTTGCCATCCTGCAGGGCCTGTTTGGCGCTTGGTCATGGGCGGGCGAAGGGCCGGTAAGCTCGCCGCAGACTCATATGCGCAGTGTCAGTGCCCTCTGGCAAAACGTCGAACACTTCGTTCTGCTTAGTGAGCTCACAGCGGCCGGTGAGATCATGGATTTGGATAGTCTAGACGATGAGCGTTATGTGCTTGGTGCTAGAAATTCTGGAGCCGAACAGACCGGTAGGTTTATTCTCGAGACGCTCGGCATAGACTACGAAGAAAAAATGAATCTGGCCTACATGGGTTATGGTCCTACTACTAGCGCGATTCAAGACGGCAATATCGTCGGCATGAATATCCCCGCCGGCGCGCCTGTCAGCTCGATCACACAGGCCTTTGCCCTGCTTGGCAATCGCATGACCGTGCTCAATTGGACACAGAAAACCCTCGACAAGATAAATTCCCGTTACCCGTTATGGGCTTGGTACGAACTTCCTGCGGGCACGTATCCTAATCAAGATGAATTAATACGCACCATAGGTTCACCCAATGTCCTGGTGACGCGTGCTGACATCCCTGAAGACATCGTCTATAACGTGACTAAAGTTATCTGGGAAAACCTAGCCACACTGCAGGAAATCCATGGCGCAACCAAGGACATGCGCCTCGAGATCGCTATCGACGGATTAGGTGCCCCTCTTCATCCCGGTGCCATTCGTTACTATCGAGAGATCGGTCTCGAAATACCTGAGCGCCTGATACTCAAAGAAACGAGCACGACTGAAGACCAAACAAAAGGAGCCCAGAATAGTTCATGAAATCTAACTATCTGCGCTGGGCTGCGTTCTTCTTCGCCCTGTTTCACATCTACTGCAACGTATTTGCTAGCATTTCCGAGCTTTGGCTCTCGGCCATTCACTTCGGCGGTTTCTGTGCGCTCTGCGCTCTTATAAGCAATGAATCCCCGACGGTACAGCCCAAGTCTGTCACCTATTGGATCAATATCCTCCTCGCTGTTGTCGCTGTATCGACCTCGGCCTATCTGATCCTATTTGAGAATTCTCTCTATGCTAGGGAGACCGAATATATTCTCAGCGACTATATCTTTTCCTTAGTCGCCATCGGACTAGCGATAGAGTTTACACGACGTACTACCGGCTGGTTTATGCCGGTGCTAATCTTGATCAGCCTATCTTATATATTATTCCTAGGAAGATACATTGGGGGCGTGTTCTCCTTCCCCGGGCTCAGCCTCGAAACCGTACTTTATCGTAGCTTCTTCACTAGCGAAGGCATGTTCGGGCTCACTGCACAGATATCCTCTACATTTGTCTTCATGTTTATTATTTTCGGATCTTTCTTGCTTCGATCCGGCGCTGGAGACTTTATTGTCAGGCTAGCGCAGTGCTTAGCGGGCCGTTACACCGGCGGTGCAGGATTGGTAGCCGTAGTCGGCTCCGGCTTGATGGGTTCGGTCTCCGGGTCGGCTGTCGCCAACACCGTCTCTACTGGTGTGATTACAATTCCGATGATGAAAAAATCTGGATTTCCTGGGAAATTTTCGGCAGGTGTTGTCGCAGCCGCATCGACCGGTGGCGCATTAATGCCGCCAGTTATGGGAGCCGGCGCCTTCGTTCTCGCGAGCTATACACAGATCCCTTATTTGACGATCATCGCCGCCTCTACACTACCCGCCATACTTTACTTTCTTACAGTGTGTTACTTCGTGCGCATCGAAGCGAAACGCCTAGGCCTAACTCTGACGGCAGCCGAGGATACCGAAAAAATCTCTACCGTATTGAAAGAAGGCTGGCATTTCATAATACCCATGATCGTTTTGGTAAGCTTTCTCGTAATAGGCAGAACTCCAACTACTTCAGCCGCATTTGCCATCATCAGCGTCATCGGCGCCTCATGGTTATCTTCCACCCCCATGCGCCTGCCCGATATATTCGATGCTACGGTCGAAGGTGTAAAGACCATGGTATCCACAGCACTTCTGTTAGTTGCAGTTGGCATCATAATTAATGTAGTGACGACCACCGGTGTGGGAAACGCCTTCTCGCTGATGATCGTAGAATGGGCACAAGGCAGCTTGCTAATAACACTCGTTCTGGTTGCTCTAGCCTCTCTCGTATTAGGCATGGGCCTGCCGGTAACAGCGTCGTATATCGTATTAGCAACACTTTCGGCTCCACTAATATTCGACCTGATCTCACAGTCACAATTGCTCATAGCATTGGAGGCTGGTGACCTACCCTCTAATGTAGCCGCTACCCTCAGCTTATTCGGCGGTGACCCACTGACCGCACTGCAAGAGATGCCGTTAGAGATGAAGCAGCTTATTCGCCAGGAGATGCTGGAACCGGAAATGCTCACCGGCATGCTGCTAAGCGCACACTTGGTGATTTTCTGGCTATCGCAGGACAGCAATGTCACGCCACCTGTGTGTCTCGCCTCGTTTGCCGCAGCCGGAATAGCAGGAACACCGCCTATGGCCACGGGACTCACTAGTTGGAAAGTCGCTAAAGGTCTGTATCTAGTGCCGGTGCTATTCGCCTATTCACCGTTAATATCAGGAAGCTGGCCGGAACGCATAGAGGTCTTCATATGGTCTTGCATGGGCCTATATGCTCTTGCTGGTATTCTACAGTGGCATCTCGAAGCAAAGATAAACGTAGGGATCGCTGCGCTACTTATGGTCAGTGCAACGCTCTTAATGTGGACCCCATTTCCTATTGTGTATCACTTTGTAGGTGCGGCAATTTTATTCGGCATTGTCTTCATGCAAAACCGCGCTATAAAAGCCACAGCAGACAGTCCAGCCTAAAAAAGTAAATCCAAATTACCTAACCGCACACTATACTAATCAAGAGTAAATCATGAGTAATCACACAGCCAAGCAAATACATCTCATCAGCCGCCCCACCGGCATGCCTACAGTCGAGAACTTCAATCTTGTTGAAGTTGAACTTCCATCACCAAACGGTGGTGAAGTGTTAGTTAAGAATCTCTATATGTCCGTTGACCCGTATATGCGCGGTCGCATGCGCGAAAATGCTGTCTATGCCGAAGCCTATGCTCTTGATTCCGTCATGTATGGCGGCGCGGTAGGCGAAGTCGTTGAATCTGCCGACCCCTCACTTAAGGCTGGCGATATCGTCCTCAATGGAGCCGCATGGCAGGATAAGTTCATAGCAAAAGCGAACACAGTTAGTAAGGTGATTCCTTTTGATCCCGAACAACTCTCACTCTATATAGGGACACTAGGGATGCCCGGCCTGACCGCCTATGTGGGCTTATTTAAATATGGAGAACCCAAAGAGGGCGAGACGGTCTTTGTTTCCGCTGCGTCTGGTGCCGTAGGCGCTAACGTTTGTCAGATAGCTAAGCTCAGGGGATGCCGCGTAATTGGGAGCGTCGGCAGCGATAAGAAAGGGCAGTGGCTGTTAGATGAATGTGGCGTAGACGCCGTAATTAATTACAAGACATGCGGCAACATAAGCAAGGCTCTAGC
>Ga0308013_10000244_pt1 | contig 31211 bp, 29 predicted proteins | sample Neamet181_FD_203131 | JGI IMG/M metagenome (GOLD analysis project Ga0308013, IMG submission 203131) | Marine microbial communities from water near the shore, Antarctic Ocean - #181 | ecosystem: Environmental > Aquatic > Marine > Unclassified | place: Southern Ocean | collected 2014-07-25
GTGGCGTCATCGCGTATCCCACGGAGGCGGTGTGGGGGTTGGGCTGCGATCCGTGGAATGAATCGGCAGTGATCAAAATACTTGAAATAAAACAAAGGCCTATGCATAAAGGTTTATTATTAGGGCATCCCAATGGAGTCAGTTTGAGCCGTTTGATGCCCCGTGGCTGGGCACAAACACATAGTTAATACCAGACCCACAAAGCTGGATACCCCCATGGATTAAAGGCCAGCATACAAGTGTGGCATTGCGGGTTTCTGGTCATCCATTAGTGACCGCTTTAATAAGCCTATAGTGTCTATGTCTGCCAATTTAGCCGGTGGAGAGCTCGCCACAAGCTGTTTGCAGATAGAACATACTTAGTGTCCGACGTAGATATCAACGCAGTACAAACATACCTTCTTGGTCTGCAGCAAACTATATGTGATGCTTTGCAAGAACTAGACGGAGGCGCACAACTTATCGCCGACGAATGGCAACGCGTGATGAAAAAGCGAACTGGCAAATCTGTGGGGCAGGTTATGGCATTCATTGGCCAGACATCAATGAAGACTTGAGTACCGAAGGGTTATTACTAGGTGCTAGAATTAATTTGTTCTAATGAACAAGACTACCTCCTGCACCGGCTGCAATCAACATATCAATGAGCGCTTGTACAGAACTAGACAGCTCCTCTCCATCACGGACTAACACACTACGATCTCTCAATGCCCAACTGTCCGCCAGCTCCAGAAGTTTTAAATTCATTGTTTTTGAGTGTCTAATTGCGGCGGACTCAGGCACCACACCTATACCTACGCCAGCTTCAATGACTCTGCACATAGCTTCAAAACTTCGCACTTGGAATCGTATGGTGCGGTCGTAGCCGCTGCGGCTAAATTGCAGTCGTAAAAAGTCGAGCATGGTACTTCCTTCGTGCAAAGCAATATGCTCAAACTCTAGGGTTTGGTCCAAGGTGATTGGTTTGCAAATTTGCGCTAGCGAATGATCTGGGGAGACAGCCAACATCAGCCTGTCGGTAGAAAACCGAATCGCTCGCAAGCCTGGTTGGTGTATTTCTCCTGAAATAATGCCGATATCAGCAGTGTCATTTACCACCGAGTTAACTATATCGTCTGTGAGACGTTCCTGAAGGTCTACCGACACGCCTGGACGAATGGATAGGAACTGAGCCACAATTTCCGGCAAAAATTCGGTCACCGCCGTAGTATTGGCAAAGATTCGCACATGGGTTGTGGCTGTATTCGTTAGTTCCTCTGCTAAATAGTCCATTTGCCGCAGAATCAGTTGCGCTCGATGTAACATGATTTTTCCAGCGGCAGTTAGGCTTATGCCTTTATTACTACGATACAAAAGTTGCGAGCCAGTTTCATGCTCCATTGCTTTAATACGAGCACTAGCAGCAGGAGGTGACAAATAGGTAGCACGTGCACCGTGAGTCAAATTACAGCACGCTGCAACGTTAATAAACAGCTTAAGGTCTGTAGAGTCTATGTTCATTTGCATTAGGCTATGCCTTACGTGGCGTTCTTTATGTACTAATATACAGAACTCAATATCAATGGCAACATTACTTTCTTGAAGGGCCACTCGAGCTAATAATATGGATGTACACCAAAGTATAGATCAATGGATAGGTAAATCAGAAAACAGTAGTGAACGGTTAGCAGCCTTTCCCGCTAACGCTATGGCGGCCACCCTGAACCGTAACGGTCAAGTCTATAAAGATGGTGACCCATTGCCTCATTTATGGCACTGGCTGTATTTTTTGCAGGTCTTCAATTTGGAGGACCAAGGGTATGACGGACACCCAAAATTAGGTGGTTTTCTGCCTCCACTTGAACTGCCTAGGCGAATGTGGGCGGGAAGTAGGTTGAAGTTCCTAGCGCCAATGAAAATCGGTGCTCTGCTCAACAAGCAATCTACTATTAAGTCTGTAAAACAAAAAACTGGCCGCTCAGGTGCGCTTGCATTTGTGACCGTTGTACATCAAGTGCACGATGGAGACATCCTATGCTTAGAGGAAGAACAGGACATTGTCTATCGTGAAAAAAATAATGCGGACATTCCTGAAGTGGTGCCAGCTAACGCTCCTAGTAAATCGACCTTTAGTAGAGATATCGATCCAGACCCTGTGCTGTTGTTTCGATATTCGGCACTCACTTTTAATGGCCACAGAATACATTATGACCAGCCGTTTTGTACCGACATCGAAGGTTATAAAGGGTTGGTAGTGCATGGGCCTTTGATGGCGACCATGCTGTTAGATTTAGTGCGTAGTGAACTACCTAACGCCATGGTTAGTGAATTTGAATTGCGCGTTCTTGCGTCCGTTTTTGAAAACAGTAAATTCTCCTTACATGGAGAGCCCAATGCCGATGGAAAAACCATCAAACTTTGGGTACGTCGAGACGACGGCGCTCTTGCTATTCAGGCACTAGCAACAATAAAGTAAAACCATAAAGCCGAAAAGGAGACATAACCCATGAACAATAATTATCAAGATATTCGCGAATCGATACAAGCTCTATGCTCCACGTTCCCGGCCGAGTATCATCGCCAAATAGACGAAGTGCGCGGCTACCCTCAAGACTTTGTTAATGCCCTAACCCAAGCCGGTTGGTTAGCCGCGCTGATACCTGAACAATACGGCGGTTCTGGTTTAGGCCTAGCCGAAGCTAGCGTGATCATGGAAGAAATTAATCGGTCTGGCGGCAATGCTGCAGCCTGCCACGGGCAGATGTACAACATGAGCACTTTGTTGAAACATGGCTCTGAAGCGCAAAAACAACGCTACCTACCCGGTATCGCCAAGGGGGAGTTACGGCTCCAATCGATGGCGGTAACCGAACCATCCACTGGCACCGACACCACCAAACTTAAAACCACCGCAGTGCGTAAAGGTAACAAGTATGTGATCAATGGCCAAAAGGTATGGATCAGTCGGGTGTTACATTCCGATTTGATGATACTACTGGCCCGCACCACTCCTTTGGATCAAGTGGAAAAGAAGTCTTTAGGCATGTCCATATTTATCGTAGATATTGCAGACGCGATGGCAAATGGCATGACTGTGAACCCTATTCGTAACATGGTCAATCATGAAACAAATGAACTGTTCTTTGACCAACTAGAAATACCTGCAGAAAATCTTATTGGAGAAGAAGGGTATGGTTTTCGTTATATCCTCGACGGCCTTAATGCGGAGCGCGTACTAATCGCTGCTGAATGTATTGGCGATGGCCGTTGGTTTTTAGATAAAGTGGTTGCTTACACCAAGGACCGAGAAGTATTTGGTCGCCCTATTGGCCAGAACCAAGGCGTTCAGTTTCCCATCGCCGAAGCTAAAATTGAGATCGAAGCGGCGGACCTAATGCGTTTTAGGGCCTGCGAGCTGTTTGACACAGGCCAGGCCTGTGGAGGCGAAGCAAATATGGCCAAATATTTGGCTGCCAAAGCTAGCTGGGAAGCCGCCAATACCTGCTTGCAGTTCCACGGCGGCTTTGGTTTTGCTACCGAGTATGACGTAGAGCGAAAGTTCCGCGAAACACGCCTATACCAAGTGGCACCGATCTCAACTAATCTAATTTTATCCTATGTTGCCGAGCACATGCTTGGCCTCCCAAGGTCATTTTAATGCTGCCCTTAGAAGGCATCACTGTTGTTAGCTTAGAGCATGCCATTGCAGCGCCTTTTGCTACGCGCCAATTGGCTGACTTAGGGGCCCGTGTAATTAAAGTAGAGCGGCCTGTAGGGGGTGATTTTGCTCGCAACTACGATCAACGTGTAAACGGCCTCGCATCCCACTTTGTCTGGGCCAACCGTTCCAAAGAAAGCCTAACTTTAGACCTTAAACAAACTGAAGGTGCTGACGTACTCCATCAACTACTAACAGAAGCTGATGTACTAGTACAAAATCTAGCTCCAGGGGCTGCTGCTCGGATGGGCCTGAGTTATGCCGACCTTAAAGCCATTAATCCTAAGCTGATCGTATGTAATATTTCTGGTTACGGGGATGGAGGGCCTTATCAAGACCGCAAGGCGTATGACCTTTTAATACAAGCTGAAGCGGGCTTTATTAGCACCACCGGCACCAAAGACAATCCTAGCAAAGCGGGCATCTCTATCGCTGATATTGCTGCGGGCATGTACGCCTATACCAACATCCTCGCTGCCCTTATACAGCGTGGTAAAAGTGGCCAAGGGTGTAATATAGATGTCTCCATGCTTGAGGCAATGACAGAGTGGATGGGATTCCCGCTCTACTATGCCTATGAGGGCGCAACTCCACCAGACAGGGCAGGCGCAAGCCACGCCACCATATTCCCATACGGGTTATTTGCTGCGGGTGATGGCAATACCGTTCTATTTGGTCTCCAAAACGAGCGCGAATGGCTGGCCTTTTGTAAACTGGTGTTGCAAGATCCTGACTTAGTTACAGACCCCCGTTTTACAACCAATAGCTTGCGTGTGAAAAACAAACATGCATTAACACATTGCATTGTTGCTGGCTTTTCCCACTTGTCGGCCCAACAGGTGATCGAACGCCTTGAAAACGCTGGTATTGCCAATTCACAGATGCGGGACATGGCCGACGTTTGGAAACATCCACAATTGAAGTGCCGCGAACGCTGGCGACAAGTAAATACCAGCGAGGGTTTTATACCTGCCCTTATTCCTCCAGGTGGTATTGGCCCAGAGCCTAGAATGGACCCTGTGCCAGCCCTGGGTGAGCACACTGCAAGCATTCTAACAGAGCTGGATTACACCCCAGAACAAATATCTTCTCTGCAACGGAAGCAGGCCATTTGATGACCAGTTTAGACAGCGTATGTAGTTTATTATTCGTGCCAGGAGACCGGCCAGAACGTTTTGCTAAGGCGATAGCCGCAGGCCCAGGCGCTGTTATCCTAGATTTAGAAGATTCTGTTGGCGCAGCAGAAAAAACTGCTGCTCGCGACTATGTTGCAGCGTTTTTAGATGAAGTAACTAATGCTCAAATTCTTCTCCGGATTAATGCTGCAGACACCAGGGACTACCATTTAGACCTGTCGCTGGCCCAGCATCCAAATCTAGCGGGTGTGGTTTTACCTAAGGCCGAGGCAGACAGCACAAGAGCTACAGCAACAACCTTAGGTTGCCCTTTATGGCCCATTATTGAGAGTGTACGAGGGCTCCACGAACTACCTGCTACAGTGCAGGTACCAGGTGTAGCTCGTCTACTTTATGGAACACTAGACTTAGCCTTAGAGTTAGGCTTGGATGCCAGCCACGAAGGTGGCCAGTCTATGATCGATCAAGGTCGCTTTTTACTCCTAAGCCAGTCCTTAATGGTAGGGCTTGCGACTCCTTTAGATGGCGTTTGCCCACTATTAAACGACAATGACCACCTGCGACGCACAGCCCAGTATTCATGTGCAGCTGGCATGGGGGGCATGATGTGTATACACCCTAATCAAATTGCTACAGTTGAATCTGTATTCGCTCCCAGCAGTGCTCGAATAGAATGGGCAAATGCTGTGGTAAAAGCAGCTGCTACACAGAACAGCAGTTTTCGATTTCGTGGTCAAATGGTGGATGAGCCTGTACTCAAGTTGGCCCGCAAAATCTTAATAAGGTCTTAGGTTAGGAGTTAAGAGTCGAGGGACAAGTGACTAATATGCCAACCTCCCACATCCTACGAGCTAAGAACTCGGGTCGAGGGAAAGGGGGACTAAAATAAACAATGTATTGGAGGCGTATTATGCTTTTGTCACACCTAGGTCATTTGCTTTTGGAGAGCAAGAAATTAATTTTCATCCTGCACACACTCCTTGAATACCTCATGCCAAAAACTCAGCCCCTGGGTCTGCAGGTATGAGGCATTAACTATTTATAATCAGTAGGTTAGTTGTCTTTTATTGCCTATTTTGAATCCCGAAAGTTGAGTTTTTCCAAGGACCGTGTGATTTTCTCATGTGCTATTGGCACCTCTCCATTCAGCTCGAGTCTGATTGCAGGGGATATCGAGTGGCATATTGGTTTAGAGATACACCTTACCGGCGCCGTAATAACCCTAGCTTTAAATTGAAAAGCGTTGTGGGAACTACTTAACGATAGGCCTAGTGCGCACTAACACGCTTACGTTTGCGCGGGCAATACTTAAGCTCCCATCACTTGGCCTAGGGATTTATCAATCGTTAACACCCATATTGTTGGCGAATAATCGTCACTCTAGTCGAATTATTACTGGTTTTGAGCGATGAAATTCGCAATCATGACCCTACATAAATTATCAATATGAGTGACCGCAATGAATTTTCAAAAGACTGATGAGCAACAAATGCTACTTAATTCTTTGGGCGCATTTCTTGAGCAAGAAGTTTACCCACATGAAGCAGAAGCAGACCGTGCCGGGTTAGTTGCGCCAGAACTTTGTGAACAGATTAAAAAACGCGCCATTGAAATGGGCTTCTTTGCCGCTAACCTGCCGGAATCGGTAGGTGGCGGTGGGCTTGACTATATAACCTTGGGATTAATGGAACGCGAACTAGGTAAGGCCAGTTATGGTTTAGCAGGTAATATTGCACGGCCTACCGAATTGTTGATGGCCTGTGAAGGCGAGCAGATAGAAAAATATCTCAATGCCTGCATCAGTGGTGAAAAACATGAGTGTTTTGCTTTAACAGAGCCAGGTGCTGGTTCTGACATTATGTCTATGGCTACCCGGGCTGTGGCGGATGGTGACGATTACGTGATTACTGGTAGCAAACATTATATTAGCAGCCCTTGCAGGCCAGATTTTGCCATTGTATTCGCGGCTACGGGTATGAATGAAACTCCTAGGGGGCCACGTAAACGCGTTACCGCCTTTTTGGTGGATTGTGGTGAAAAAGGGTTTGAAATGAATTTGGGGCCGATTTGTGCCGCCCAACGTGCTTACCGAACTTATGAATTACGTTTTGATGAATGCAGAGTACATAAAAGCCAGATTCTTGGAGAAGAAGGCAAAGGTTTGGAGTTGGCTGATAAGTGGCTAAGTATGGGCAGGGTATGGGTTGGGGCACAAAGCTGTGGTAAAACGGAACGTTTGTTGAATCTTGCGACCGAGTGGGCGGCAACACGCACCCAGTTTGGAAGGCCTATCGGAGCTTTCCAAGGCACTTCTTTTAAACTGGCAGATATGGCTACAGAATTACAAGCGGCAGACCTGTTAGTGATGCATGCCTGTCAAAAAGCTGATCTTGGCATTATGCAACCAGAGGATGCAGCCATGGCAAAGTTATTTGCCTCGGAACTAGTATCCCGTGCTGCTGATCATACGGTACAGATATTTGGTGGTGCCGGGTTGATGGAGGAAATGCCGGTAGAACGTTTGTGGCGGGACTCTCGTCTCGAACGAATTTGGGATGGTACTTCTGAAATTCAGCGGCATATTATTTCTCGTTCGTTGTTACGACCTTACGAATCATAGTAATGTATGCTCTGGCCTGTTTAGACAGGGCATCTCTTCTAATTTGAGCACAATTTACAGTTCATAGAGGCCATCGTTATGCCAGTTATAACAATTCAGCAAATTGCTGGCAGAACAAAAGAACAAAAAACTGAAGTAATGAAAAAAATCACTGAAGCTTTTGTTGAGATTTACGGTGTTTCTGGAGAAGGCGTAATGATTATATTTCAGGATCTCAAGGACGATGACTGGGGTAGAAATGGCGCTCTACACAGTGATTTAGATAAATAAAAAATACAACGTCCTCTAGTGCAATATTTTGTGGGACCTACACACGATGGTAATTCAGTGAATAATATTGCAAATATGGTAGTGCAGCGATTTCTACTGATATTTTTCGACCATTATTCGTCACCCGCTACACAGTTACCCAATATTAGTAATAATGGCATGACAGCCGGTGCTTAAATATCAAAGATAATTGAATAGGCTACCAGGAAGCCTCGGGTGGCGCGGTATATCAAGTTTTTTGCAGAGGCAGAACATCATCGCCTGATTTGAGGTCACAACGGGTTTATTGAGTGTCATTTCGATCCTTTCGATCACTTCGACAGAGCGCATGTCAGTGCAGCTCAGAATAATTGCCTCGACTTGTGGACTATCTGCTTTTAGAGCGAAGTGATAAATTTCATCTGGGGTCAATTCACCCTGGCCGTAGCAGCCCAAGTCGCGCCCAATATCGGCTCGTTTTACGGTTTCAATGCCGTTCTGCATTAGGAAGTTGACAGCCTTGTCGTTGATGTCACCTACATAGGGTGATGCAAAACCAACCCGATGGATTCCCAATGCTTGAATTGCAGCAACCAACGATCCGGCGGCAGTCAAGGATACAGCACCAGAACCAGCTGCAATTTCCATGGCCAGATTACGGTCAAATTCGAAGCCATGTGTCAAAGTAGCCGAAGTGCAACCGTAAAGCACAACATCTGGCCGCGCTCCAGCGATCATTGTAAGGTCATGGCTAATATCAAACATTCCGAGTTGGGTCATCTGATCAGCGTCAGGCACTTGGTCTGCGTCGTAGCCGCCAGTGCGTTGGCAATGAAAGCTGCAATTAGGTGGCCGCATCAGCATCAGGTCTGGTTCAAGGTTGGTGTTTGTAAAGGGCACCAAAACGCCAATTCTGGTGCCTACACGAGCATGACGGCTCATTTAAAAATTTTACCCGCAATGTGCTTCAATGGATCCAGCTCTGTTTGGCGATGCGTGCAAAATTACCGCCCAAAACACCTTCTATTTCTGCAGCCGAAAAACCACGTACCTGCATACCTTCCACAAGCTGGGGAATGGTTTCCGGCCCGGAGTGACCTATGTTTCGCGTGTCATATTGTTGGCCTGCTGGCCAATAATCGGGCCTTGCACGAAGTATTGCGCCAAGGTCTGCGGTGACATCCGGCGTATAATCAAAGCCAAGTCCAACATGGGCAGGCCCGGCAACATCAATCAGCGTTAACAAATGGTACAGCAAGGACGCTGGGCTTGTGTCGTTGTCACCGACAAAAATAGCGAGACCATTAAGGCCTATAACGCCGCCTTTGGATGCGCAGGCTGTGATCTGTTCATCTGTGATGTTGCGCTGATGTCGCCAGACCGACGCCGGATTGGAATGTGAAAATACCACAGGTGTGGTTGAACGTTCGATTAGGTCCATGCTAGTGTGATAGCTTGTGTGGCTTGCATCCACGATCATGCCAACACGGTTCATTTCTGCCAAAATATCGATACCAAACGGGGTCAGTGCTATGTCGGTATCATGACAGCCGCCCGCCGCTGTGTTGCTTAAGTTGTATGCAAACAGCATCTGTCGTACACCGAGGGTATGGTACATTTCGACCATATTTATATCGCCGCCTAGAGCATTCATGCCTTCGATATCAAAGCTAACAGCAAGGCGGCCAGAGCGCTTGGCTTGGTCAATATCGGCAAATGTGCCAGCCAGCAGAAAGCGATCAGAGTGTTTGAGTAGCCAGCGCCGGTAGGCTGCAAGGGTAGCCAATGTTTCGTCTCGCGACATAACGTCAAAGCCAACATTGATGCTCAGAAAGTCGACATCATTGATGCGCCAATCTTCAAGCGTATTCAAATCCATATCGGGAGAGGGAAACAGCCCTGCATGAGCATCCCAAACGAGAGTTTCTTTCAACATTTTTGTCATAAGCCACCCAGATTCACATTGATCAACCCTTTGATGATCAAGCTGGCCACGCCACCTACCTGCAATCGTAAAATATTACCATTGTGTGTGTTGATCCGTGTTGTCACATTGCTGGGGCGGCCAAGTTCTATACCTTGTTCAGCCTGCACCTGCAAGTTTCCGTCATCACTAGGATGAACCAATCTGTGGCGTAAAAGATAGGTCGATATAGCTGCGTTTGTGGTGCCGGCCGCGGCTGATTCAGCCACGCCGACCGCTGGGCAAAAATCCCGCACGTGAACGTTGCAAGTTTGATCCACAACCTCGGTTGAAAAAGCAGCCACAGTTTCTACTCCGTTGGCTACACAGAACTGAGCAAGGGCTGAAAAATCAGGCCGTAGTTCCCGCATTGCGGCAAGATCACGCATTGGAAGGCATAGATGAATGAAGTCGCCGGTGGCAACCTCTGGTGGTAAGTCGTTAGATATATCCCCTACACTAACACCTAATATACCAGCCAGTTCTTCTAGATCGAAAGTCACTTGCGCAAACCGTGCTTCTGTAACATCCAACATGACCTCTACTCTTCCGTCCTTATTGCGGCGACACTCCACTGTCGCTTCCCCTTTAGACAGATCAAGAACCGCCTTGGACCACTCATCACTCTCACAAGGCAATAGTTCTTGTGCAACCAGTTGAGTTATCAGGCAAACCGTTCCATGCCCACACATAGGCAATTCCATTACCGTAGAGAAAAATTGTACTTTAACCCTGTTATGGTTGATGGCGTTTACAAACGCAGTGGCTGGCGCGCCAATTTCACGTGCAATCCGAGCCCGATGTGGGATGGAGATATCTGAGGCGTGTAGGATAATAGCCGCCTGACTACCGGAATACGGCACCTCAGTAAAAGCGTCATACATCGAAAAAGGGACACTCAAAGCTTGTTCGATTAATCGGTCTTGTATAGTCATAAAGAACCCGCACGTTTTATCTGCCTATAATGACTACTGCTCTAATACAGGAACTCTGGGAACCAGCGCTTTGAACAGATTCTTCATGTCAATCTGGCCAATTGGGATTTCCCCATCAATAACCCTGAAATTACATGATGTGTTACCTTCAGAGAGGGTGATTAGAGATTCCAGAGTGTCGTGTGGGCCTACATCACCTGCATAGGAGGTGTTTGGGATCAACGGTGTCATTACGGAGCGGACGCGCAAAACACGTGCGCGGTTAATGTCACTGACAAAAGCCTCAATGTAGGGATCAGTAGGCGTGGTTAAAATGCTCTGGGGTTCGCCTTGCTGAATGACTGCACCATCTTTTAGGATAACAAGGTGGTCAGCCAGTCGTAAGGCTTCATCTAGGTCATGAGTGATGAACACGATGGTCTTTTTTAATTCTACATGCAACTCAAGTAGCAGTTTTTGCATATCGCTGCGTATTAAAGGATCGAGAGCAGAAAAAGCTTCGTCCATCAGCATGATATCTGAGTCCGACGTCAGTGCACGGGCAATACCAACCCTTTGTTGCATACCACCTGAGAGTTGATGCGGATAGTGTTTTTCATAGCCACCAAGTCCCACCCTATCGAGCCAAACATTGGCAGCCTTGTGGCGCTCGATTTGGCTTATACCACGCACCTCCAATGCTAGTGCAGCATTATCAAGTACAGTGCGGTGAGGGAGAAGCGCAAACTTTTGAAACACCATGGACATGCCTGTGCGGCGCATCTCGCGCAACTCTTCTGTGTCCAATAAGAGCGCATCTTCACCATCGATGAGCACCTGACCATCAGTCGGCTCAATCAATCTATTAATGTGGCGAATAAGCGTCGACTTGCCTGACCCAGACAATCCCATTACCACGGTTATAGCACTCTCTTTGATATCGATTGAGATATCTTTTAGGCCTAATACATGACCAGTCTTTGTAAGCAGTTCATCCTTTCCCATGCCCGCTTTTACTTGTTCTAGGGCAGATACAGGGTCGGAACCGAAAATTTTGTAGAGATTACGAATTTTAATTTTGGAGGCCTGAGCCATTATAAATACCTACCTATCTAAATGTGGACCTGAAGATACGCGATCGATTGCCGCCTTTGAAACTCGGTCTAGGATAACAGCCAGCAGCACAATACCTAGTCCAGCGATCAGACCTACTCCCAATTCAAGATTGCGAATACCCCGAAGCACAAGAACACCTAAGCCAGGCGCAGAAACTAGCGATGCGATGACCACCATAGCGAGGCTCATCATTATTGTCTGGTTTACCCCTGCCATAATATTGGGCATTGCGAGCGGTATCTCAACCCCAAACAGTTTTTGCCTGGGCGACATACCAAAAGCGTTAACCGCCTCAACAACATCTTGATCAACGAGCCTAATTCCCAGATTAGTAAGCCGGATCACGGGTACGATGGCATAGACAATAATCGCGATCCCGTAGAGCTTTGGCTCGGTCACGCTGAACAGGAAGATCAGTGGGATCAAATACACAAAGGTTGGCAGTGTCTGAAGTAGATCAAGCAATGGGATCAAGGCCCTTTCTAAGGGATTGGACTTGGCCATAGCAATTCCTGTCGGAACACCAATTATGATGCATATACTTGTACAAACAGCAATAATCGCAAGCGTTTGCAGAGCAGGATCAAGGTGATCTATAAACCCTAAAAACGCAAATGATAGAGTCACAAAACCTACGATCTTGATCGAACGGCAGGCGTACCATACAAACCATAATAGTAACGGAATAACAATCCACCAAGGCGTAGTTAAAAAGGTGAACAAGGCGAATTCCAGAAGCCAGGACAGGGGCTGGGTAAGTGGGTCCAGTATAGCTTTCAAGCCGTCTTTAACGTTAAGAAAACCAGTCTCTACTGCCGCTGTGAAGTCTCGTGACTGAGGAAAAGAAGAGCACGACTGATAGAGTTCGTCCATCGACGGGAACGGAAAAACCGGTCCACTGTTCGCTGTATCTGGATTGGTTTTAGCCAGCAGGCTGGCCATTGATACGTTTGCGGATCCGGGTGCCGAGTCACACCAAGTCCTTAATCCTAGACCATTAAATAGGCTATCATAATACGCCATTTTTTTAATTCCCTGAGCAAAATAAAGGCATACAAATCGTATGCCTTTATTGGTTTATTGCATGTTGGTTTGTAGTCTACTGTAGAAGAGCTGCAAGCTTACCGCGTGCCGCATCATTCACCCAGTTGCTCCAAATATCTTGTTGCGTTGACAAGAAGTAAGCAGCTGCCTCGTCACCAGTGGCGTTGTTGTCATCTTGCCAAGCGAGAAGACCATTCATCATGGCATTGGTAAACGCGAGGTTGCGCATCAGATCCGTCTCAGCAGGATGGCTCGCCTCAAAGGTGTCGGTGACAACAGTCGTGACAACACTACTTGGCCAATTCTGAACCTTTGGAGTTGCGCAATTCATGTCTGAATTACAAGCCTGTTGCGCAGGATCATGGCTGCCCAAATCCACTTGTACCATAGGATATTTTCCTAGAACCAAACTAGGTGACCAATAGTATCCAAACCACGGCTCCTTGGAGGTATATGCAGAAGCAATTGACGCAGTGAGCGTCTCTCCTGATCCATGTACAAAATCTTGAATACCTGCAGCGTCAAAACCACCAGCCTTGGCGACACTTGAAGCGACAACTTGACACGTCCATCCGACGGGACAGTTATGCATTCTATTTCCCACCAAATCTGGATTGGCCAACACACCTTCGATGGTCAACAACTCCGGATGAGCCTCAGCCAAATAGGCTGGAATCCAGAGGCCCTCAACGCCTCCGTCTGAAAGAACCTGTGTCAATTCATTGATTTTGCCCGCTTCCAAAAGTGGTACGTAAGCTGGCGCGCCATTTGTCCAAATTTCGGTAATTATGTCGGGTTCTCCAGTTTCTGAAACTGAGGCAAGTGCTGGCGTGGAGGCCGAGGGTACAACCGTGATGGAGCAACCATACCCTTGCTCAAGCAAGAATTTAGCAACCTGAGTCACAATGATTGCTGAGCCCCAATCCATTTCGGTAATAGACACTTCACCACACTCTTGCGCTGCCTGCGCTCCTCCAGCAGCAAGACCTGCCACCAATGCACATGCAACCGATGCTTTTTTTAGTTTTAACATAAAAATTTACCTGTTTGTTATTATAGTTCGTTGACCGTAGCGCGTACCGCCGAGTTTATATTTCTACGTCAGTCGATCAGCCATCTGTAGAATCTGTCCAAATATACTTATTAGTGATAAAATTTACAAGTGAGCAATGCTTTCTTTAAAACGTGTTCCTCATGGTTATTATATATAGCCAATCATAGCCAATCATAGCCAATCATAGCCAATCGCTGATAACGTAAGTTTCTTGATAACACTTTACGTTACAAGCAGAATTGCTGCGAGTGACTGGCAACGTTGTCGACTTGCGGATAGCAGCATAATTTCAAGACATATTGAAAACGGCTTGAATTGTTATAATATTTCATACCACTACATCATTTGTACATAATCTGGCATTCATTCTAGATTGAGTTATTGTTTTTCGACTCAAAGAGTAAAAAAATCGACACTTGATCTAGTAAATTTTGTCCGGACCAACTTAATTGAAGTGACTCTGTATCAAGTAAAGACTTTAATCTTCGAGTCCCACCCAAGATGTAATATTTCAGCATTCACTGTTACTTTTTCCGCTCAACAACATAAGTACGCTGATCACTAACGTAAATAAGAAAGCACCTGTTTAACAACTACGGGAGACACATCATCCTTTGGCAACCCTAGTATTGCATCTATAATTTGCTGTGCAGTTTCATTGCTCAAATCAGCATGAGCCAACAACATCTTTGCCTTGCTTATCATTTCATCATCGCTAAGGGCGGATTCAGGATCTCCTTTAGCCGCCTGTCGCTGAGCTGAAACGCGCTCGCCACAACGGGTTACTACGGTTACCGCCGAGCCCCACTTTACCGGAAAGTTTGACTCGTACTCATCAGCTACTTCAGCAGTAATACGCCCCCTCAACGACGTTAAGCTGCTACGGCTTGCCTCTGAAAACGAGTCAAATTTAACTTCCCCTGCCTCTAGTGCGGCAGCAACACAGTGGTAGAGCGAGAATTTAGCGGCATATTCGCTGTCAGGTTGTGGCCTGTCACACACATCCATTGCAGCTTGATAGGTCTCAATATGTACGGCCTCAATTTCCTTACCTTGTAATAGACCATGTAGCTCTAGGGCTGCATCAATGGCCGGATGAGTATGTCGGCAACAAGGCCACGGTTTGATTGATGTATCAGATAACTGCCACAACACATCAGGATCGGCTGTCACCAACTCAGGTACCGCATCCGCGCAAGTGGCCTTGAAAAAGCCTTTATCGCCTTCCAGTACCTTTGGCGGGCCAGTAAAATCTAACAACGCCAAATCGGCAGCAACAATGCCTGCTTCGGCGGCCCTCCCGGCATGTAAATGTTTGCTCATAGCGCCCGTTTCAAGAAACTCCCAGAAGCCTGAAGATTGTGTTCCAGCATTGCCTAAGGCAAACATCGCCTGCTCGTCACTAAGCTTCAACAAACTGGCCGCCGCCATCGCAGAACCAAAAGGACCACATGTCGCCGTATTATGCCAAATACGATAATGTGTAGGACCGACTGCCATACCTATTCGGCACATGGCTTCAAAACCTTGCAAGATAGCTAACAGTATTTCTCGACCATTACTGGATTCGCGCGCTGCCAAAGCAAACACCGCAGGCACCACAACACAACCAGGGTGGGTTACTGACGCTCGGTGTAAATCATCAGTTTCCAAAATATGCGTTAAGCTTCCCGCCACCAGCGCTTGCCTACCTGCATCACCGCCTTGGTTGGCACCCCATGCCAGCATTTTTTTACCTGGCTCGCTATTACGCCCGGCCAAGGTATTGGCAATCGCATCCAGAGTAAAAAATGCAGCGCGCTGTAAATCACCTTCACTAACTTTTTTATTGCGAATTAGCGTAATTAGCTGTTGGGTTATCGTCATAGAAATGAATCTCAAAAAATCTGTTTTATATTTAGCCGCCTTAACTTAATCCACTCCAATCTTAATCGAGCGGGGGTGCCTGACTCCTGCTAGGCCCTACGCAAAGCAGCGTTATTACGGAAACTGGTAATTAACTCAGGCCATTCTGGCAGTGTTTTAGTATCAGGCCATGCTCTGCGGTGATCACTTGGGCATATTCCAAAAAGGTCCCGATAAGCCTTGCTAAAATAGGACGAACTATTGAAGCCGGTAGCCACACATATATCAATGACTGGCATATTAGTTTGCGTTAATAAAGCACGAGCACGATGTAACCTTAGTGCTTTGTAAAAAGTGACGGCTGAACAACAAAAGTGTCGATCAAACAGCCTTTCCAGTTTTCGTTGGGAAAGTCCCAGCAATGTCGATATTTCCGGAATGGTTATCGGCTCTTCAACGTTATGATCCATCAGTTGAATTGCTTCATTCAAAAACAGTGGAACATTTAACTGTGTGCGTGACTGCGCTCTCTTTTGTTGCGCCGTCGCTGGCCTAGTTTCTGCGCTAACAATGTGATCTGCTACATCACAAGCCAAGGTTTTGCCATAATGTGAAGCAATGTCAGACAACATCATATCCGAACACGCAGAGCCACCCGCACAGGTGATTCTTTTTCTGTCGGTGACAAACACTTGCTCCTGAATATCAACTTCAGGATAACGTTCTTGGAATGCATTAACGCAATGCCAATGAATAGTTGCAGCATAGCCAGCTAGTAAATTTGCCCTAGCAAGAATATAAGAACCCATCTCAACAGCACCAATAGTCAACCCTGTTCGCGCCATTGACTGGAGCCACTGCAGAACTTTCGGATCATCATAATGTTCGGCATTCCAGCCACTACAAACGAAAATCGTATCCCAACGGGTATCGACAGCGGATATCGCCTTGGTCTGCACTGTAATTTCATTAGATGAGATAACGTCGCCACCTTCACTAGACAGAAATTCCCATTTATACAACACCTTACCGCTACAATTGTTAGCAATCCGTAGAGGGTCAATGAGTGAGGCCAGTGTTAACAAACTAAACTTTGATGTCAAAAAAATAGCAAAAGTACGACACTCCTGCGAAATATTCTCATAAAGCATAGACCCCTCCCACATCTTATATTGTGCGTACAGTAGCTTTTTTATGGCCTTTAAAACAACTTTTTATGTTTAATATATTGCACAAATAACCGCTGATTTAACTCATAAAAGACGCTTTCAAGCAAACTGCACTGGTATGCTAGATTAGTAATCCAAACCAATAACAAATAAAACTATTTCGCCAACTATATAATAAATTCGTCAGATTATATAGTTGGCGAAAGTCGCTCTATGTGAGGGCCTCAATCGAGGTTAAGAAAGTCCCCTGCCGCTTTATCAAATTGACTTAGATAGATCAATCAATAGGCCCGTTAGCAACAATAATTAATGCATCTGCTGCGACAACACCGCGCCCTTGCGGAAGCACTAGTAATGGATTTATATCCAGTTCCAGCAAATTGTCCCAATGCGCCTGCGCATAATCAGCGATCGCAAGTATGGCATCAACAAGGGCGCTGATGTCACCTACTTTCTGGCCGCGAAAACCCTTCAACATCCTCGTCACTGTCAACGACTCAAGCGCACGTTCAACCGTTACTCTATCTGTTGGCAATAACAAACTGCAGCTGTCATTTAGCAATTCAACCAGTATTCCACCCGCCCCTATAACTAATGCAGGTCCAAACTGATTGTCGCGATAAACCCCAACAATCAATTCAGCAACCGTGTCCTGAACCATTGATTCAACTAGAAAAGTCTCTACAGTTTGTCCACTTTTGGCAACCGATGCACTCACCTCTCTTGCGGCCTCTTCAACTTCTTCAAGCGTTTTTAAGTTGAGTTTTACGGCGCCTAAATCTGATTTATGTGAAAAATTTGCTCCAAGCGCTTTTAGCACCACAGGAAAGCCAATTTTGGCGGCAATTGCCGAAACTTCTTTGGCGCTACCAATACCTCCAGCTGGAACCGTTAGGCCAAATGCTTTAAGGCTAGACTTACTGGCCCACTCATCAATCCTCTGGGTAGCAGCATCAGCCCCATATTGAGAGGTTGAGACTCTAGGTAAAGTAAGTTGTGACAGTCTAGTCGCTCTAAATTCTGCATATTTAGCCGCAGCAGAATAGGCAAACAGACCGTCATCGAGCCCTTGTAATGGCACAACGCCGTTATCGATAAGATATTCACGCAGCTCTGCCGGTAACAGTTCACTAATGGTAGCCACCACAAAAGCGGGTTTCCCCGTGGCTTTATGTGCAGCAATAAAGGCATCCAAGGCCATATTCCATTCAGCAACTTCCCTAGCCACAGCATCACCTGTAACCGTAGGATGGTCATAAATGAGAAAGGCTGCATCATGGTTGCCCTTCATTGAGGCGGTAAAACAGCGTTCCTGAGCTGCCTTATCACCCCATACCGAGGTGTTGTAATCAAATGGATTGGATATAGTGACATAGCTAGGCAGCTCACCTTCCAACGCTTCAATTTGGTGAGTGGAAAAGTCCCGCATTTCCAGTTGATACTCGGGTACTAAATCAGCAATTATGGCTGCTTCACCGCCAGAACATGACAAACTGAAAATGTTCCGCCCTGTAATAGGTTTGGCAATGTTTAAGATTTTCACTGTCTCTAGCAAGCGATTTAGCGAATCGACCCTTATCACACCCAGGCGTTCAAATAAGGCACTGTAAAGTGAATCTGAGCCGGCAAGTGAGCTGGTATGACTGATAGTCTGCCGTGCACTCGCATCTGTTTTACCTACTTTTAACACAACAATAGGCACGCCTTTACGGGCTGCTTTTTCAGCAACACGACTAAAGGCTTCAATATTATCGAGGCCTTCAATATACATACCAATAACATTAACCCGGTCATCCAGTAATAATGCATCAATATAGTCCCCAGCTCCCAATACCGTTTGATTACCCGTTGCTATCACATGGGTGAAATTAACCGAGCGATCATTCATCGTGATATTCATGGCAATATTGCCGCTTTGAGAAATAATCGCAACACCGCTTTGCGCCGTGGCTGGATAATTACCAAATAGATACGGCCACAGTGCGCATTTATCCAAATAATTCACAAAACCAAAGCAGTTAGGCCCCACTAATGGCATGTCTCCAGCGGCATCAATAAGCTGATTCTCTACTATCTGGCCTTCTTCACCTATTTCGCCAAAGCCAGCGGCATAACAAACGCACCCGCCAGCACCCCGCTTAGATAGTTCTCCAACAACTTGTACCGTAACTTCTTTATTAACCCCGATATATGCCGCATCGGGCGCCGAAGGCAAATCCTTAACCGAGGCATAACATTTATGCCCAGCCATAAATTCCCTTGTTGGGTGCACTGGCCAGATTTCCCCTTGGAAACCCATGCCCTGACAACGTTTAATTGACATTTCTGCTATAGAACCACCAATAAATGCAATACTTTTTGGTGAAAAAAGCCTACATATAGCCTTTGAACGTGTTAACGCCATTTGCACTCTCTCTGATCGCGTGAAAACTTTATTTGATTAATTGATAATCTGAGAATTTCAAACAGCTGTATTTCAGCTTTTCGACGGATGTATAAAATTTTCGATAAACGCAGACATATTACAGAAAGGAATACGCGCAAAAGCGCTATGGAATATTTAAATTAATGTTGGTGGTAGAGGCCTGTTTGAACGGTTATTATGCAAAGCTGAATCTTCTAATACCCAATCAATAAAATTTTCCGCCTGCTCTGACAATACAACTCCATTGGGATAGACAAGATATACCGCTCTATTTTTAGACAGGGACATATTCAACGGTCGTACCAATTTTTTATGCGCCAGTAAATCTGTTACCAAGCCGCTAAAACCCATGGCTATGCCCTGACTATCCAATGCAACCTGAATAACGTTCGCATAGCTGTCGAAGTCTAGTGTTTTGAATGATGAGGAAATAGGCACACCATGGCCTCTTAACCACCAAGCCCAATCCTCGTCATAGTGGAAGTCGCCGTTAAGGTTTATCAATGCATGATCAAGTAAATCTGATGCTGAACGAATAGGTTTTGCAGTTTTTAGGTATTCACCCGTACACACAGGAAATGAATCAATGTCGAATAATTTTATCGAAGCCAACCCCGACCAATTTCCCTGTCCATAACGAAACCCAATATCAATCCCATCCGCCACCATATCAAAAGGTTGGTCAGACACCGCTACCTGAAACTCTGCCTCAGGGAATTGTGATTTGTACTTAATGAGCCGTGGCGTAAACCAAAACGAAGCAATAGCGATGGTTGATGCTACGGAAATCTTTAATGGTTGAACGTCTCTTTTAATCCTGCCTGAAACTTCAGCGATACTCTCTAAGCTTGCGCTAATCGTTATTTGAAAATCCCTACCTGCCTTCGTTAAGCTCATCGCACGATGCAAACGATCAAATAATTTAACGCCTAAATATTCTTCAAGAATGCGAATCTGCCTGCTCATCGCTTCACGGCTAACACATGCTTCTTCAGCGGCTTTGGTGACACTTAAATGTCTTGCAACAGATTCAAAAGCCATCACGCTTTTCAGCGGGGGCAATCTAGATTTAAATGTTTTCATACGCATCTCCTGCGCAAAGTTTACGAGAAAGCTCTACTTTTAACCTGCGTTATTGTTCGCGGGGATTAACTTCCATTTTTTTGCAACCCAATGATCAAATCCTATTTCAACATAAGTGTCGAATTAGTGCATATTATGTCGCAAAACATAAAATCGATAAAACCAGTTTGCCACATCATGTTTGCGTTATTACGAATTTAATGGAAAGCACAATGCAAGAGCAAGTCAAAGTAACACGTAATGGTCACATACTTGAAATCATTCTCGACAACCCAAAAGCCAATGCAATTGATATTACCATCAGTCAGAAACTTGGCGAAGCCTTTGTTATGCTCCGAGATGACCCTGAATTAAGAGTCGGTATTATTACCGGCGGTGGCGATCGCATTTTTTGTGCCGGCTGGGATTTAAAAGCCCTTAACGCGGGTGAAATGCAAACCAACAATTGGTGGGAAGACGATTATGGCCCAGGTGGTTTTGCTGGCATAACTGAAATGTGGAATCTGAACAAACCCGTTATTGCCGCTCTAAATGGCCTGGTTATTGGTGGTGGATTTGAACTTGCCTTAGCCTGTGATTTATTGATTGCTGGCGACAATGTAGCATTTGCTTTGCCGGAACTGCCTCTAGGCCTTATACCTGATGCGGGTGCAATCCAGCGCCTCGCACGACGCCTGCCCTACAATAAGTCAATGGAAATGTTTTTAATTGGCGAACGCATGTCTGCAACAGAAGCGGCAAGTTACGGCTTGGTGAACAAGGTAGTCCCTCAAGATCAAGTCATGGAAGCGGCTAGAGTTTGGGCTGAGCAATTAGCCAATTCTGCACCACTAGCGGTGCAGTCAATAAAAGAACTGCTGCGTGCTATTGAAGGTGACACGATACAGGAAGCGTTTAACACCATACGAACTACCAATCTACCGACTTACCGCGCCCTGCTAACCTCAGACGATGCACAAGAGGGTGTAGAAGCCTTCGTAGAAAAGCGTGCGCCAGAGTTTAAAGGTAAATAAACTAACGACTGCACCCAAAAATCAGATGGCAGGGTACTGAATAAAGCGTTTGCCACCTGCTTGAATGCACCGTTAAATATACGAGACTATTTAGTATGACTTCCACATTTAAACCAATACATCCTAAGGACGTGAAGGCAGTCACCTGTCTTGGCGCAGGCCCTATCGGAGCAGGCTGGGCTGCTTATTTTTTAGCCCATGGCTACACTGTTACTAGCTACATACACAGCCTAGATGAAGAACCTGCGCTACGCTCGCTGATCGCAAACGCCTGGATCAGCCTTACGCAGCTAGGGCTCTCTGAAGGGGCGTCATTAGACAATTTCAGCTGCACCAATAGTCTTAAAGATGCAGTTGCCACAGCAGATTTCATTCAGGAAAGTGTGCCTGAAAACATCGATTTAAAACAAGGCGTTTATGCTCAATTAGGGGACCTAGCACCCGCTAACGTGGTGATTGCTTCGAGCACTTCTGGTTTGTCCATGACGGACATTCAAGCAAGCTGCGCTACTCCTTTACGCACGGTGGTAGGCCACCCGTTTAACCCGCCTTACTTACTACCTTTAGTAGAAATTGTTAAAGGTGAACAAACTGCCCCCGAGGCCGTAGAATGGTTAGTAGAATTTTATAAAATAGCGGGCAAAGCCCCGCTGGTATTACGCAAAGAGATTCCTGGTTTTATTGCCACTCGCTTACAAGAAGCCATTTGGCGTGAAGCACTTCATATGGTAGATAATAACGAAGCCACGGTAGAAGAAATTGACTTCGCCATCACCAATGGCCCTGGCCCTCGCTGGGCATTGATGGGCCCCTGCCTGACCTTTCACAACGGCGGCGGCGAAGGAGGAATGGCCTATAATCTCGACCAATTCGGCCCCGCTCTAAAGCTTCCGTGGACACGCCTAGAAGCACCCGAACTCACTACATCATTACGCGACAAAATGGTTGACGGTTGTATTCGAGAAGCTGGCGACAATAATTACATGGCTCTTAGCCGAGCTCGGGACGAAGGATTAGTAGCCATCCAAAATGCGTTAAAAAAATGTAAATTGCCTTTAACCTGATGATCCATAGCTAAGTTCCTTGATCGATTAACCGGCTCTTTCGAGAGTCGAAAATGAGCATACATGTAACCAAAAAATGACACACCAGATTAAGTCCGATATTGATAATAGCAGGTGCTAACAATGACTTTTCTGCTGTAACAATGGACTAACTTAACTGCTAGGAAATATATAATGAAGAATAATGTAATTATCACTTGCGCCGTCACTGGCGCAGGAAACACGCTGGACAAACATCCAGGTGTCCCTGTCACTCCGCAACAAATTTCCGATTCTGTTATTGCTGCAGCCAAAGCCGGTGCGGCTATGGCTCATATTCACGTTCGCGACCCAAAAACAGGTCAAGGTTCACGGGATATTGAATTATTCAAAGAAGTGATTGCTTTAGTTCGAGCTAGCGACACTGATGTTATTATCAATGTTACCGCAGGAATGGGTGGCGATTGGATACCCAGTAAGGAAGATCCAAGTATGCCAGCCGAAGGTTCTGACCTGATCAGTGCGGTTGACAGAATGGCACACATTAAGGCGGTGCAACCAGAAATATGCACACTGGATTGTGGCACAATGAACTTTGGAGACAACGAGATCTACGTTAGCACGCTGGATTGTCTTCGCGAAATGGCCACATTAGCTCAGCAGTGGGGTGTAAAACCAGAGCTAGAAGTATTCGACCTTAGCCATATTCGTATTGCTCAACAATTGATGAGTGAGGGACTAATTAATGATGACCCATTATTCCAAATTTGCCTTGGTTTAACCTGGGGTGCTGCCGCCAATTCGGAAAGCATGATGGCTATGCGTAATGCCTTACCGGCCAACGCAATCTGGGGTGGATTTGGCATAGGGCGTATGGAAATGCCTATGGTCGCTCAATCTGTGTTATTGGGTGGTAACGTACGGGTTGGCTTAGAAGACAACATCTATCTAGATAGAGGCGTTTTGGCTAGTAATGAGTCTTTAGTTCAACGTGCCCGTGAAATCGTTGAGCGCCTTGGCTCTCGCGTTGTAACCGATCCTGCTGAAGCTCGCGAACAACTAGGTCTACCGGCTCGTAAGTAGAGCATCGCATAGCTAAACGTGCCGCGTTGGTATATTAATGTAACGCAGTCGTTTTTGTGTCTGCTTAAATAGACACAAAAACGGCAGCGTTACGAGCTTATGCTAATCCTTACAACAACTACAATTCGGCTAGAACTTCTTTGGCAATTTTAGTGCTGTCAATCGCTGCAGGCACTCCGCAATAAATAGCCGTTTGCAACAGAGCCTCCATAATTTCTTCTTTGCTACAGCCGTTATTGATTGCACCAACTAAATGCAACCTTAGTTCATGAGGGCGGTTTAAAGCCGTTAACATAACCAAATTGAGCAAGCTTCGCGTTTTTCTTGGCAAACCATCTCTGCTCCAAACACTACCCCAACAATACTCTGTGACTAACTCTTGTAAAGGCATGGTTAATGCATCCGCATTTTTTAACGAATTATTGACGTACTCCTCACCAACCACTTCTTTACGAATTTTCAAGCCTTCTTCAAACTTTGTTGATGTCATATTTTGTTCTCTCTATTTCTATTGTTTATAAAATCACATCAATTATTGCATCCGAAAAGGATCATCAATTGGCTCGGAAGAAGTATTAATCCAAATAGTTTTCTCTCGGGTGTAGTCATATACAGCTTCCAGGCCAGACTCGCGGCCATGGCCACTGTCCTTAAACCCACCAAAAGGCGCCATGGGTGATACGGCTCGATAGGTATTAATCCAGACGATGCCCGAACGAATAGCTTTACTCATTCTTATACCACGGCCAATATTGGTGGTGAAAATACCTGACGCAAGACCAAAGTTGGTATCATTAGCAATAGCAATCGCTTCTTCTTCATCTTTAAAGCGCAATACACTAACAACAGGTCCGAACATTTCGGTTTTGGCAACATGCACATCCATATTTGGACACTCAACTATAGTGGGTTCATAGTACAAGCCTTTAGGGTTTACACCGCTAGGCCTACGCGCTCCATAAATCAGTTTTGCACCCATTTCCAATGATATCTTTACGCTGCGCTCAATATTATCCAATTGGTTTTGCGTGGCCAAAGGCCCCATTTGAGTCTTATCGTCCAGTGGATCACCGATACATATTTCAGCTGCACGTTCTGCAATTTTGGCAACTACCTCATCATAAATACTGTCTTGAATTAATAAACGTGAACCCGCCACACAGCTTTGTCCACTGGCACTGAAAATGCTTAACAATATGCCGTTAATAGCGCTTTTCATATCAGCATCGTCAAAAATAATCATAGGCGATTTGCCACCAAGCTCAGTTGATACCTGAGCAAAGTTTTCTGCTGAATTGCGAATAATATGCCGCGCTGCGTGTAACCCACCGGTAAAACTAATTCGATCCACCAATGGATGTGAACTTAGCACCTTGCCACAAGGGTCACCAAAACCGGTGATGAAATTAACCACACCAGGAGGAAATCCCGCCTCTTCAAAAACTTTGGCAAACGCCAGCATAGGAGCCGAAGCGTGCTCGGATGCCTTTAAAACAATTGTATTTCCTGTGGCCAATGCAGGGCCTAATTTCAGTGCTGTCAAAAACAGTTGGGAATTCCAAGGCACAATCGCTGCAACAACACCCAAGGGTTCACGAATCGTCATGGCGAACATATCCGGTTTATCTATTGGTAGCGTAGCTCCCTGCACCTTGTCGGCCAGCCCAGCATAATAATGATAATATTCCGAAATATAACCCGCTTGCCATCGGGTTTCTTTTATTAATTTGCCTGTATCCGTGGTTTCTACCTCACCCAGTTCTTCAGAGTGTTCAGCTAACAAATCACCCAACTTGCGTAACAGTTTACCTCGGCCTGTTGGCAACATTGTACTCCACGGGCCTGAGGTAAATGCTCGATGCGCTGCCTTAACAGCGAGATCCACATCATTAGCGCTAGCTTCAGGAATAATAGCCCATGATTCACCCGTTGCCGGATTCATACTTTCGAACGTTTTGTCGTTCTCTGCATTAACGTATTTGCCATCAATATACATCTGATATTTTTTTAATTCAGTCATAGCTTTACTCCAAAATCATTATCCAAATACAAAATACAGCGCCACTATTTAACTTTAATCAAGGTTATTTTTCGATGGCTTATGTTCATCACTAATATACGCGACGCATTCTATTTCAACTTTTATGTCCACTAAAAAATCCGCCACCAGCGCCGAACGCGCTGGTGGCATTTGTGTAAAGTATTCACCGTAAACTTCATTAAATCCTGGAAAATCTGCGCGATCTTTCAGCCATATCATAGACTTAACAACGTTATGTAAATCACATCCGCAATCTAAAAGCGTTAGACGTATATGTTCTATACAGCTTCTGGTTTGCTCTTCTATACTTCCTTGTGTCATCGGCTTACCGTCCAGCATGGGTATTTGCCCAGTAAGAAATATAAAATTTCCAGCTCTAACAGCCTTCGACAAAGATAACTGCCGGTTATTAATTATCACCGGGCCGCCCAGAGCTTCAACTCCATCTAGTATCACAAGCGCAACCCTCCATTATCAAACGCTAAAGGCATATATTCTCCGGAACTATTCTTCAAACGCAGCCGCTAAAAAATCTATAAGAATGCGATTAACTGTTGCTGGATCTTCTACTAAAGCCATATGCCTTAGTCCTTGTAAAATCGCTAACTTTGATCCCGGTATTTTGGCGCACATTTTTTCCGCCATTTCGACAGAATTACCATAATCTTCTTCACCGGTAAAAATAAGTGTCGGGCATGTAATAGTAGAAATCGCCTCATCCAAACCTATATCAGCATTAGCCAACAACAGATATAAATCGGGATATACGTGCTTGTCATTTGCCAATACCCACTGCCGAACTTTCTCAATAATACCAGGGTTGTTTTCTATAAACCCACTTGAAAACCAACGTACCAAAGCATCTGAAACCGTTGTACCAGGGCCATCAGCGCGACTCTGTTCCACCCTTAGCATAATCCCTGCTCGCTGTTCGTCCGTACGCGCATAAGCTGAATTCATCACCACCAGAGCGGATACCCGGTCTGGATGAGCAAGAGTGAATGCCTTGGCGATCAGGCCTCCTAACGAAAACCCGATAACTACAAACTGCCGATGCCCCTGAGCATCCATAAGTTGACGTAACTGTTCAACCATCTGCGGCATGGAATAAGCACCCTTAGGCTTTATGCTGGCTCCATGCCCCAGCAGGTCATACCGTAACACGGTGTAGTGTTGCAATAGCGCATTAAGCTGCCATTGCCACACATCCATGTTAAGGCCCAAGCCATGTATCAGCACAATAACAGGCCCGTCACCAGCCTGCTGAAAAGCCGTGCCCGCTTCCATTTTAGTATTCATATGTCATCTAATATTACATTTTAACTAAACTGAGGCATTACTTTTTCAGTGAACATTTTCACACTCTTCATTACATGCTTGTGTGGCACGCATGGGAAGTTAGACCAAACTTGTAAATGCTCGACACCCAGTTCAGTTTGCAACTCATGAATTTTTTCAGCCACGTAGTCCGGTGTACCAAACAATAAATTTCTAGGATGCAGAAAATCATAATCTAGCAAATCAAGTTTATTGGGTGTTTCTGGTAGCTCTTCACCAGGGTTCATATGGTTACCAAGTCCACGCCAATGTGCTATCCAACGAATATAAGTAAGTATCCCTTCCGCAGCCAGCTCACGTGCTTCATCCATACTGTCAGCCACAAACATGTCACGCACTAGAGAAATACCTTCACCTAATGGTACTTGATGCCCTTTAAATTCCGAGCGAGCCTTCTGAAATACCTCAAAACGTGGTTTTAATGCCGCTACAGTAGGTATCCACATTATACTTTTCAAACCATTTAACCCCGCCCATTCTATCGAACTAGGGCTGTCGACAACCTGCCAGATTGGGGGATGTGGTTGCTGCAATGGCCTAGGTACTAGCCCTATTTTAGTCAAGGTATTGGTCTCTAAATCCATAAAGCTTGGATCTGGAGGGCTCATATCGTGCTGCCATTTAGTATTGGGTTCTGGATATGTATAGAACTCACCCTGGTGATCAAACAGATCTTGAGACCAGGCTTTTTTAATCACATTGAGAGAGTCTTCAAAAAGGCGATAATTCTTTTTTGGATCTGCAACATCGGCTTCAGGATTCATATGAATGGCCTCACGACCATAAACACCTCGGCCAATACCACATTCAACACGGCCATTAGACAAGTGGTCTAGCAACGCCACATCTTCCGCAAAGCGTAGTGGGTTCCAAAAGGGAATGATACTGGCTGCCTGACCAACACGAATCTTTTCTGTTCTGGCGGCAATATCGGCACACATCATTAGAGCATTGGGGCACGCATCCATGCCCTCATGATTAATGTGGTGCTCGGTCATCCAGATAGAATCCCATCCCGTTTTATCGCAATATTGGGCAATATCACGCGCTTCAACAATAAGCTCTTGATAGGGCCTTTGGTCCCAGTTAGTTAAGTTGCAAAAGTAGCCAAATTTCATGATTATCACCTTTACTAAAAGATTATATTTTCATTTATATAAGGTCATTTGATTTCATTTTAGGTGTGGGGTAAAGTCATAAAATTACGATTTTCGAGTAACGCTAGCATCACGCATAATGTGGTCGATAAAATAAAGCCAGCGTAGCCACCAGCTAAACACTATTGCTTAGCTTTCGCGGGTAAAGCATAGGGTCTCATCTCCTAGGCTATGGGTTTGCAGCGCGCGAGAATATAACATCACCCCCCCCCATCACTAGGGTGCGTTCTACTTTAACCAATTTATAACGGCCAATGATGTCTTTATCAGCGGCGAGTTTTTGGATATGATCCTGTACCTGTTGATATACTTTGCGCTCAATTAGCTGCGCCGTATAATGTTGTTGCAGCTCAAATGGTAGAATTAGAGCTACTTGGCCTTGTACGACTTACGGCCGGTGGTTATGAAAAAGTGTTGTAGTTGTAATAGGTGCTATAGGCGTTATAGTCACCCGATTTAGGAACTAGTATGAAACCCAGTGATTGGCATTTAACATGCGCCACACAAACCCTAACTACCGGCGGGGTTATAGCGTACCCCACAGAAGCTGTTTGGGGTTTAGGTTGTGATCCATGGAATGAGTTAGCTGTGGAAAAAATACTTAAATTAAAACAACGATCTATGCACAAAGGTCTAATATTGGTTGCATCCCAATGGAGTCAGTTTGAGCCGTTATTAGAAGCCTTAACGGCGCAACAAATCGAGCAGCTTGACGCCTCATGGCCGGGCCCAAACACATGGTTAATACCAGACCCCCAAGGCTGGGTACCCCCATGGATTAAAGGCCAGCATACAAGTGTGGCTTTGCGGGTTTCGGCTCACCCATTGGTGGCCTCTTTATGTGATCGCTTTAACAGGCCTATAGTGTCTACTTCTGCCAATTTAGCCGGCGCAGAGCCGGCCAAAACCTGCGTGCAGATAGAACAAATTTTTGGTGATCAACTCGATTATGTGATTAATGGTGAGTTAGGTCAGGACAAACAACCAAGCCAAGTGATAGATTTAGCTTCTGGACAAGTCATTCGTCCAGCGTAAATTATTTTTTAAGGAATACTTAGTGTCCAACGTCGATATCAACGCAGTAAAAACATACCTCCTTGGCCTGCAGAAAACTATATGTGATGCCTTGCAAGAGCTAGATGGTGATGCTCAATTCATTACTGATCAATGGCAGCGAGAAGCTGGAGGCGGGGGTATCAGCCGCGTGTTGGCAGGAGGCAGTGTGATTGAAAAGGGGGGAGTTAATTTTTCCCACGTGATGGGTGATAGCATGCCTGCATCTGCCACAGCCCATCGTCCAGAGCTTGCAGGGCGAAGCTTTCAAGCCATGGGAGTGTCGCTAGTGATTCACCCTCGAAATCCGTATGTGCCAACTTCTCACGCCAATGTGCGATTTTTTGTTGCAGAAAAGCCAGGTGAAGATCCAGTTTGGTGGTTTGGTGGTGGCTATGACTTAACCCCATACTACGGCAACCAAGAAGATTGTAAATATTGGCATGCCACTGCTAAAGCTGCCTGTGATCCTTTTGGAGAGGCACTATACCCGCGCTTAAAGAACTGGTGTGACGAGTATTTTTATATTCCCCACCGCGAGGAAGCAAGGGGCATTGGCGGGCTATTTTTTGATGACCTCAACGACCCAGATTTTGAGACCGCTTTTGCTATTATGCAAAGTGTCGGTGATAGCTATCTGAAGGCTTATGGGCCCATCATCAAGCGACGCAAGGACACGCCCTATGGTGAGCGTCAGCGAGACTTTCAGTTACACCGCCGCGGTCGATATGTAGAATTCAATCTAGTGTATGATCGAGGCACATTGTTTGGTTTACAAACAGGTGGGCGCACAGAATCTATCCTCATGTCGCTGCCAAGTGAAGTGCGCTGGAGTTACGACTATCAAATTGGCGAAGACTCAGAAGAAGCTATATTAGGTAAAAATTACCTTCCCGCAAAAGACTGGCTGGGTTAACCCATGGTTACTAATACACCCATTGATCAATATCGCGTGTTTGGTAACCCCATTCACCACAGTAAATCGCCTAATATTCACAAGGCATTTGCCCACGCCACTAAGCAACAAATCAACTATCAAGCTCAGCTAGTGGCAGAGGATAAGTTTGAGCACACTGTTAAGGCCTTCTTTGCAGATGGAGGTAAAGGCCTAAATATTACCGTGCCCTTCAAGCAGCGCGCTTTTGCTATGGCGCAAGTATTAAGCCCTGCCGCCGAAAAAGCAGAAGCGGCCAACACCTTGTACTTAAATGAACAAGGGCAACTAGTGGCCGACAACACTGATGGTATGGGTTTAGTAAGGGATATTACTCATAACCTCAGTGGTGAATTAAAAGCTAAAAGAATCCTAGTACTGGGTGCTGGTGGTGCGGTTAGGGGGGTGTTGCAGCCAATACTCGCGCAGTTGCCTAGGCAGGTGGTTATCGCTAACCGAACTTTTAGTAAAGCTCAAACCTTGGCTGCTTTGGTTGCCAGTCTAGGTGATATTGAAGCCGTTCCTATAGAGTTACTAAAAGGCCCATTCGATTGGATTATTAACGGCACCTCTGCAAGCCTAGCTGGCGACCTTCCAACATTACCTAAAGGGTTGCTCACCAACTCTAGCCGTTGTTACGACATGATGTATAGCGCTCAAACGACCATATTCAATGCATGGGCTTTAAAACAAGGGGCAGCCCATGCCAATGATGGTTTAGGTATGTTAGTGGAGCAGGCAGCGCAGTCCTTTAACTTATGGCGTGGCATTATGCCGCCTACGGCACAAGTGCTATCAACCTTACGCAGCGAATTGGAGGACTAATGCATAACGATGGCAGCAAGCATGTAAAAGGGCAGCGCGGAAAGTGTTTGTGCTCAGCCGTTGAGTTTGAAGTCTCAGGTCAATTACCAAACCTTTACCAATGCTACTGCTCCTTGTGCCAGAAACAAACAGGTGGCTCCCACAACACCGCCACCTTAGTTGACGAAGTACGCTTCAACTGGCTTAAGGGTCAAGAATTCATTAATACCTACCAAAAAGAAACAGGTTTTAGCTCTCATTATTGTAAAAGTTGTGGCTGCCCGGTGCCAAATTCATTGGGTGAAACGGGCAAGTACTGGATTCCTGTGGGTTTGTTTGAAGGCTCAGTCACATCTAAAGTGGTATTACACTTGCACATAGATTCCTGCGCCTCGTGGCAAGCTATGCCTACCCAAGGACATCAGTTTGG
>Ga0308013_10000249_pt1 | contig 30618 bp, 24 predicted proteins | sample Neamet181_FD_203131 | JGI IMG/M metagenome (GOLD analysis project Ga0308013, IMG submission 203131) | Marine microbial communities from water near the shore, Antarctic Ocean - #181 | ecosystem: Environmental > Aquatic > Marine > Unclassified | place: Southern Ocean | collected 2014-07-25
GCCGATGGTACTGCATTTATGTGGGAGAGTAGGTCGCCGCCTTTCTTAATCTTGGAATTACAAGATGTATAAAACCTCATATCGTTAGATATGAGGTTTTTTTATGTGAAAAATAAAGCTATACTGTGCTATGGATAACAGATATAGTTAAAGTAGGTTTTTAGTATTTAATATAGTTTGCTTACAGACGTAAGTAATATTCATTATGAATTAGTTTAAAAAATAAAGGTTAAGGTAAATTATCTTTTTCGATAGTTATTTTTATGATTGTAAATCTACATTGCAATTAGATCGCCAGCAATATCTTTAGATGGTAACTCTGACCTACCCATTAGAAATATATCTACTTGTCTTGCAGCTTCTCTACCTTCTGAAATAGCCCAAACTATTAGAGATTGTCCACGACGCATATCACCAGCAGTAAATATGTTAGAAACATTTGTTTGATATTTTCCATAGGTTGCTTTGTAATTAGAACGGGCGTCAGTGTTCAAACCTAACTTGTCTGCCAACGTACTTTCTGGTCCTGTAAAACCTAATGCTAGTAATGCTAAATCACAGGGCCATGTTTTTTCAGTACCTGCAATTTCAATTAATTGTGGTTTTTCTCCTAGAACCATTTTCCACTCGACATTTACAGTCTTTAGTGCTATTAATTTACCATTAGTATCTTTTACAAATTCTTTTGTATTAATTAACCAGTTACGATCTGCTCCTTCTTTATGAGAAGAGGATGTTTTTAATTGTAAGGGCCAAAATGGCCAAGGTGTTTTCGCTGAACGATGACCTGGAGGTTTTGGCATAATTTCAAAATTAACTACCGATTTAGCACCATGCCTATTAGATGTACCTATACAGTCTGATCCTGTATCTCCACCACCAATTACAATTACATCTTTATCAGTAGCCATTATTTGATCTTTTACCTCTTTGCCAAATAAGGCTTTTGTTTGCTGAGTTAAGAAATCCATGGCTTGTACAACACCATCTGCCTCTATTCCTAAGGTAGGTAAGCTACGTTTTTCTGTTGAACCACCACATAAAACAATGGAGTCAAAGGACTTCAAATCTTTTACATCATAATTTACTCCTACATTAATATTTGTTTTAAATATAATTCCTTCAGCTTCTAAGATTGCTATCCTTCTGTCAATTATACCTTTCTCCATTTTAAAATTTGGGATTCCATAACGCAACAGGCCACCAACTTCATCATCTCGTTCAAAAACAGTAACTAAATGCCCAGCTCTGTTTAATTGCTGTGCAGCAGCTAAACCGGCAGGGCCCGAACCAATAACAGCTATTGTTTTATCTGTTCTTGATTTTGGTGGTTGGGGTTTAATCCATCCTTCTTTAAAGGCTCTTTCTACTATATTTTTTTCAATATTTTCAATAGAAACAGGGTCTTCAATAATACCTAATACACACGCTTGTTCACACGGTGCAGGGCACAATCTTCCAGTAAATTCCGGAAAATTGTTGGTTGAATGTAATATCCACGATGCTTTTTTCCATTCTCCTTGATGTACCATATGGTTAAAATCGGGAATTAGATTTCCTAATGGGCATCCACTGTGGCAGAAAGGAATACCGCAATCCATACAGCGAGACCCTTGTTTTGAAAGGTCTTTTTCTGATAGAGGTATGGTAAATTCTTTATAGTTTTTTACACGGTCTTTTACAGAGGTGTAGGTTTCATCTTGTCTTTCAAACTCTTTAAATCCTGTTATTTTTCCCATGACATTATGCTATTGTTAATTCTTCGAACATTGGTTCTTCTGTTTCTAAACGTAATAATGCTTTTTTGTATTCCGTTGGCATTACTTTTATAAAGTTTTTTAAACTTGTATCCCAATCTGCTAATAGTTCAGAACCTTTTTTACTATCTGTATATAAAACATGGTTTGCTATAATTGTTTTTAAATCTACTGCATCTTCTCCATAAATTTTTTCAAACTCTATAGTTTCTGTATTACAAAGACCATTTACAAATTTATTTTCTGGATCGTATACATACGCAATACCACCGCTCATTCCCGCCGCAAAGTTTCTACCAGTTTTACCCAGAACAATTACTTTACCACCGGTCATGTATTCACAACAGTGATCTCCAACGCCTTCTACTACTGCGGTTGCACCTGAATTACGAACAGCAAAGCGTTCACCTGCAATTCCGTTTATATATGCTTGCCCATCTACTGCTCCAAACATACAAACGTTACCTACAATTATATTGTTTTCAGCTAAGAAATCTGCTTTGGCTGGTTTCTTAATAATTAGTTTCGCACCTGATAAACCTTTTCCTAAATAATCATTTGTATTTCCGTCTAAAATAAACGTCAATCCAAATGCTCCGAATGCTCCAAAACTCTGTCCTGCCGAACCAGTAAAATTAATACTTAATGTATCTTCAGGTAAGCCTAAATGGCCGTATATTTTTGAAATTTCATTACTTATGATTGCACCAACAGTTCTATTTGTATTTTTGATTGGATATGCAAGATTCATTTTTTCTTTTCTATATAAAGCTCTATGAGAGTCTTTCAATATCGTAAAGTCTAAAACTTCTTCTAAATTATGGTCTTGTTGTTCTGTATTTCTAACCGTCATTTTTCTATACGCTTCTGGTCTATATAAAATACTAGATAAATCTAAACCTTTTGCTTTATAATGTTTTACTGCTTTATTAGAGTTGATTTTATGGGTTTGACCAACCATTTCCTCTAAAGTTCTAAAACCTAATTGCGCCATAATTAATCTTAATTCTTCAGCAACATAAAAGAAGTAGTTAATTACATGTTCAGGGGTACCTTTAAAATTTTTACGCAGCTCTTTATCTTGGGTTGCTATACCAACCGGACATGTGTTTAAATGACATTTACGCATCATAATACAGCCAGAGGCAACTAATGGAGCTGTTGCGAATCCAAATTCTTCTGCTCCTAATAATGCGGCAATAGCAACGTCTCTCCCTGTTTTTAATTGACCATCGCACTCTACTACAATTCTACTTCTTAAATTGTTTAAAACCAAGGTTTGTTGTGCCTCGGCTAAACCAAGTTCCCATGGTAAACCTGCATGTTTTAAAGATGTTAAAGGAGATGCTCCTGTACCACCATCATAACCAGCAATTAGCACAACATCTGCTTTTGCTTTTGCTACACCGGCTGCAATTGTACCTACACCAACTTCAGAAACTAATTTTACATTAATTCTAGCTTCACGATTTGCATTTTTTAAATCGTAAATTAATTGAGCTAAATCTTCAATTGAATAAATATCGTGATGCGGAGGCGGAGAAATAAGACCTACAAAAGGAGTGGAGTTTCTTGCTTCAGCAATCCACGGTAAAACTTTATAACCAGGTAGTTGTCCACCTTCACCGGGCTTTGCGCCTTGCGCCATTTTAATTTGAATCTCTTTTGCATTTGTTAGATAATGAGAGGTTACTCCAAATCTTCCAGACGCAACTTGTTTAATAGCAGAGTTTCGACTATCTCCATTGACATCTTTCTGGAAACGTTTTCTATCCTCACCACCTTCACCAGAATTAGATTTACCTCCAATTCTATTCATGGCAATTGCTAAATTTTCATGTGCCTCTCTAGAAATAGATCCATAGGACATTGCACCTGTTTTAAAACGTTTTACAATCTCTGTCCAAGGTTCTACTTCCTCTAAAGGAATAGGATCTAGATTATCAAACTGAAATAATCCACGAATAGTCATTAAGCTTTCTGCTTGCTCATTAATAGCTTCGGCATATACATTGTAACTATCTTGATCACTTAATCGAACTGCTTGTTGTAATTTAGAAATAGTAGTGGGGTTAAATAAATGACGTTCTCCGTTTCTTCTCCATCGATATTCTCCACCAACATTTAAACCTAAGTTTTTGTCAATTTTATTGTCTGGATACGCTTGTTTATAACGCTGATCAATTTCTTTTTCTATTTCATACAATCCAATACCTTCTATTCTTGAGGCAGTATAAGGAAAGTATTTCTCTACAAATTGAGAGTTGAATCCTACGATCTCGAAAATTTGAGAACCTCTGTAAGAGTGTAATGTAGAAATACCTATTTTGTTCATTACTTTTAGAATTCCTTTTCCAATAGCAATGTTGAAGTTATCAACTGCCTGCTGCTCATCCATATCAGTAATGAAGCCTTCTTTTACTTGCATTCTAATAATTTCATTTACCATATAAGGATTAATGGCACTTGCACCGTATCCAAATAATGTAGCAAAATGATGTGGTTCACGTGGTTCTGCAGATTCAATTATAATATCGAAATAAGAACGTTTTCTTAATCTATTTAATTGATGATTAACAAAAGAACACGCTAACAAAGCTGGAATAGGAGCAAACTCTTGGTTTACACCTCTGTCTGATAAAATTATAATATTGTTTTTGTTGTCAATTGCTTTTTCAATCTGAACAACTATTTGATCTAAAGCATCTTCTAATCCGTTTAAACCTTGTGCTTTTGGATACAAAATTTGAATCGTCGCAGCTTTAAAACTCTCTACATCTATATTTCTGATTTTTTCTAAATCTGCATTCGAAATAACAGGATTCTGAATTTTTAATTTTCGACACTGTCGATCGGTAATACTAAAAATATTTCTATCTTTTCCTAAATTTAAACTAATATCTGTTACGATTTCTTCACGAATACCGTCTAAAGGAGGATTTGTAACTTGTGCAAATAATTGTTTGAAGTAGTTTGATATTAACTGAGGTCTGTCAGATAAAACAGCTAAAGGAGTATCTATTCCCATAGAGGTTAAGGCTTCTTTACCAACTTGTGCCATTGGTGTTATTACCTCTTGAATATCTTCAAAAGTATAATTAAATAAACGCTGACGGGTCTTAATATCAATAGTCTCTATAGGACATGTTTCGCTTGTATATGGCACGTCTTTTAGATGTAAACGGGTATTATCTAACCATGTTTGATAAGGTCTTTCTAATACAATTTTACTTTTAATCTCCTCATCCTGAATAATTCTACCTTCATTCATGTCTACCAAGAACATCTTTCCTGGTTCTAATCTACCATGTGCTTTTACATCTTCTGGAGCAACATCTACCACTCCAATTTCTGAAGACATAATTAGTTTACCACTTTTTGTAATAGTGTATCTAGAAGGTCTTAATCCGTTTCTATCTAATAAGGCTCCAATATAATCACCATCTGTAAAAGGTACAGAGGCAGGGCCATCCCAAGGTTCCATAATACAACTGTTGTATTCATAAAAAGCTTTTCGCTCTTTAGACATTGTTTTATGCTTTTCCCAAGCTTCAGGAATCATCATCATCATAATCTCTGGCAATGAACGCCCGGTGTGCGTTAATAATTCCACGACCATATCCATAGAAGCAGAATCTGATTTTCCTGGTAAAATTATGGGAAATAATTTTTCTATTTGTGGTCCGAAAACATCACTTTTCATAATCTCTTCACGAACACGCATTCTACTTACATTTCCACGTAAGGTGTTTATTTCTCCATTCTGACACATCAATCTAAACGGTTGCGCAAGCTCCCAAGTAGGCATTGTGTTTGTAGAAAAACGCTGATGTACAAGTGCTAAACGGGTAACTAAATCTATTTCTTGGAGGTCTTTATAATAAGGGCCAATGTCTTCTGGCATTATAATACCTTTGTATATTATTGTGGTTAAAGAAGCACTAGAAACATAAAAATAGATACTTTCAGAAATTTTAGATTTTCTAATTTCGTGTTCTGTTATTTTTCTTGCGGCATATAATTTAGCTTTAAAAGTAGCTTCGTCAATTTCATCCGTTTTACCAATAAAAAATTGTTCTATATTTGGCTCTGATGCTAATGCAATAGGGCCTAATTGAGTTGAGTCTACAGGTACTTCTCTCCATCCTAAAATAGAAAGTCCCTGCGCTTTTACCTCGTTTTCAAATGTAGTTTTACAAAAATTATATTGATTAATAACCTTTGGTAAAAAAACCATAGCTACAGCATATTCTCTTTGGATTGGAATAGAGAAATCACAAACTCTTTTAAAATATGTATGAGGAATGTCTATCAATAAACCTGCGCCATCTCCTGTTTTTCCATCAGAACTAACACCCCCTCTATGTTCTAGTTTTACTAGTATTTCTAGGGCATCATGTATAATTTGATTTGTCTTTTCTCCATTTAAATTACAGATGAATCCTGCTCCGCAATTTTCGTGTTCAAACTCGGGTAAATATAAGCCTTGTTTCTCCATTTTGTATTAAATTATATATACAAAGCTATGGATTTTGTTGAATATAATTCAATACTTAGACTCTTTTAATGTAATTTTTGTGATGAAAACAAAATAATAGTATCAAATATTTATTTATGACAATTAAATTGATTTTAAATGTGAAATTCATAATAACAAGAAATACGTCTCTAAAATATTAACTTTAAAGACGTTTCTTGTTATAAAATGTAATTTTTAGTGCTCGTTTAATCTAAAATCTGGATACGCATCCATACCGTGTTCATGCGCATCTAAACCTTCTATTTCTTCTTTTTCACTGACTCTTATTCCTATTGTTTTCTTTAGTGTGAAAATAATAAGGAAAGAGGTTGCGATACAGAAAACAGCATAACAAGCCACTCCTGCAAGCTGACTTAAAAACTGTGCTCCACTTGCTAAGTTGCCAAAAAGACCAACAGCTAGTGTGCCCCAAATACCACAAACGAGATGCACAGCAATTGCCCCAACTGGGTCGTCTAATTTTAACTTGTCAATTAAGCTTACAGCAAAAACAATTAATACACCGGCTACAGCTCCAATTAAGATTGCATCCATTGGAGACATTTGATCTGCACCAGCAGTAATACCTACTAAACCACCTAAAATTCCGTTTAAGAACATGGTTAAATCTAAGTTTTTATACATAATTGTTGAAGCCAATGCAGCCACCACACCACCAGCAGCAGCAGCTAGGCAAGTTGTTACTAATGTGATAGATGTTAATTCTGGATCTGCTGATAATACAGAACCGCCGTTAAAACCAAACCAACCTAACCATAGAATTAATACACCTGCAGTAGCAATAGGTATATTGTGTCCAGGTATAGCCTGTGTTTTTCCATTTTCAAATTTTCCAATTCTAGCGCCTAGTAAGGAAACAGCTACTAATGCTGCCCAACCTCCAACAGAATGCACTAATGTTGAACCTGCAAAATCATAAAAAGGTGTTGCTAATTGATCTAAAAATCCGCCACCCCATTTCCAAGAACCTGCAATTGGATATACGAAACCTACATATAAAACTGTAAAAATCATAAAAGGTAGAATTTTCATTCTTTCCGCTACAGCTCCAGAAACTATGGTTGCAGCAGTTGCAGCAAACATCCCTTGAAATAAGAAATCTGTCCAATAGGTATACCCTTCATTATATGCTAAATCTAATGTACCATTTTTTAGAGGTTCGGAAATTCCGAATATAAAATCTCCTAGATAACCTGCAGAATTTGCTCCCCAATTTGGATACATTAAATTAAAGCCAACTAAAGCATATAATAGCAGGCCAACAGTAATGATAAAAATATTTTTAAATAGTATATTAATTGTATTTTTTTGTCTTGTCAAACCAATCTCTAGAAATGCAAAACCTAAATGCATAAAGAAAACGAGTGCCGTACAGATCATCATCCACACGTTATTTATTGTTAGTACTTCCATAATAATAAGTATTGTAATTTTTTAATTTAAAGTTTTCCCTCCTTTTTCTCCGGTTCTAATTCTATAAGCTTCTTTGATATCACTTACAAAAATTTTACCATCACCAACCTCACCAGTATTAGAGGATTTAAGAATTGCTTTAATGGTAATTTCTTCAAAATCATCATTTACAACAATAGATATATACCTTCTTTGGATATCACTTGTGCTATAAGAAATACCTCTATAGACATGACCTTCTTTTTCATTTCCTAATCCAGTAACATCCCAATAAGAAAAAAAATTCACACCTACTTCATGCAATGCTTCTTTTACTGCTCTGTATTTAGATTTTCTTATTACAGCTTCAATTTTCTTCATTTTATAATTATTTAGTTTTAGTTAATTGTTCTCTATTTAATCGTAAAATACTTTTACGTACAAAATCACACAACCTTTAAGTTGTGTGATTTTTATTGTTTTTGAATTTTAAAATAATTTCTTATTTGTCGTCTTCAAAGTCTCTTACTCTTTTACCTGGGTAAGCAATAGAACCATGTTCAGAAATATCTAAACCTTCAATTTCTACTTCTTTGGAAACTCTTAAGCCCAAGGTTGCTTTTAAAATACCTAATACAATAAAAGATAAAGTAATCGCCCAAACAGCATATGCTAAAACTCCAATAGCTTGTGCACCTAATTGAGCAGCGCCACCACCATTAAATAATCCAATACCAGTATCACCATCTACACCCCAAAGACCAATAACTAAAGTTCCCCAAACACCGGCAACACCATGTACAGAAGCTGCACCAATTGCATCATCAATTTTTAATTTCTTTTCTATAAATTCAATTGAAAAAACTACAATAACACCTCCAATTAAACCTGCTAAAACAGCACCACCGGCAGTCATATTTCCACAACCTGCAGTAATACTAACTAAACCTGCTAAACAACCATTTAAAGTTTGCGCTAAGTTTGGTTTTCCGTACCAGATCCAAGTAGTAATTAAAGCACCTAATCCACCAGCTGCAGCTGCTAAGTTTGTAATTAAGACAACTGTTGATGCACCTATAGCATCAGCACCACCCCAAGCTAATTGAGATCCACCATTAAAACCAAACCAACCAAACCAAAGGATAAATACCCCTAAAGTTGCTAAAACTTGATTGTGACCAGGAATTGGTAAAACTTTACCGTTTACATATTTCCCAATTCTAGGACCTACCATAAATGCAGCTACTAAAGCAGCCCACCCACCTACAGAGTGCACAATTGAAGAACCAGCAAAGTCAATAAATTCTGCAGGCATGAAACCAGCAGTATCATTTAACCAACCTCCATTCCATTCCCATCCACCAGAAATTGGATATATAACAGCTGTCATTACAAGTGAGAAAATAATATATGTTGAATATTTTGTTCTACCTGCGATAGCTCCAGAAACGATTGTTGCAGTAGTTGCTGCAAACATTGTTTGAAAGAATAAATCTGCACCTTCACCTTGGAATAAACCACTCCAGAAGAACCATCCGTTAGAAGTGTCTCCATACATTAGAGAGTAACCAACTAGCCAGAAGGTTATGGAACCTACACAGATGTCTAATATGTTTTTCATTGCGATATTTACCGCATTTTTTGCTCTGGTCATACCAGACTCTACTAATGTAAAACCTGCTTGCATTAAGAAAACTAAGATACCTGCAATTAGCATCCAAAGCATTCCCATATCACCATTGATTTGTTCAACGGCCTTGGCAACTTCTGTTGCTGGAGCGTCTTGTAATAATGTTAAGAATAAACTCATAGTTATAAAATTTTAGTTAGTTTTTGAAAACCTACGAAGTCTGACCTTCGCAGGTTGATTTTTTTAGTGGTCTTTTTTAGAAAGAGTACACTGCAGCAATCGTTAATGCAGATACACTTTTCTCTGTTGGAAAAGCTTCAATGATGAAATCATCTGAATTATCAAATCGTAAATCGGTAATCAATTTTAAGTTTTCAGTTAATGAAGTGTTCGCAGTTAAAGTAAATGCAGTAACACTTGTATCTCCTGCACCAGAAGTGTAAGTAAAAAATTCTGGTCTCAAACCTAGAGCGAAACTGTCTGAAAAAGTGTTTTGTAAGTACAAAGCAGCACCTTGATAACCAGCGTCAGCGTCAGAAGAGTATGAGTAAGCAGCATTTACACCTACAAAGAAAGAGTCAGATAAATCAAATCCTCCAGTATAATCAACAAAAATATTATCAGTAATACCACTTCCGTCAACACCTCCATAAATGAAGTTTAAGAATTGACCTTTGTAACCAACTTGTGCACCAAATTGCATTTCACCGCCAACATTTCCATCGGCACTTGATATAGCGTGAGAATTTGTTAAAGCCAACATAAAAGATAAATCTTCAGATGCAGCATAATCCATCTTAATACCAGTGTGAGAAAAAGGACCTGCATTAAATAAGTAAGATACAGTATAGTTAAAGTTAGCTGCAGGAGAAATTACCTCATACCCTAAAAAAGTATTAAACTGACCAGCAGTAAAAGTTACTTTGTCACTTACATTGTAGAAAGCATATAATTGGTTGATTGCTCCAGCTAAATTTGCGTCATCAGCTTTAGGACCAAAAGCAATATCAGCTACAACTCCAGCTTTTCCTTTTTCGTAAGCAAATACAGTATTTGCAAAACCTAATCCAAATCCATTTGCGTTCTCTGGGCTTGCAATTAATATTCCAGGAGTTCCTGAGCCATCTGCGAAATTAGCAGTGCCATATACGTCTATGGTTCCGCTTAAAGTAAACGTTCCTTTTTCTTCTTCCTGTGCTGTTGCAATGAAACTCACTGCTAATAAAGCTGTAAAAATAATTTTTTTCATAATTCTTAATGTTAGTTGATTGATATGTCGGTTAATAAATATGTATCAAAAGTATATATTTATTTTAAATTAACAAGGGGGTGTTTTTTTAAATAGACCATTATTTAGGGGTACACCCTTAAAAAAAAGGGGGTAAAATTAAGATAAGTATATTTTGTTGTTTTTTAAAGGTCTAAAATGTTGGGTTCATAAGAAAATGTAGTAAAATTTTGAGATATTCATAAAAATGCATCTTTTGTAAAAAAATTTGTAATTATTGTACTTTTGCACCTATGAAATATTCATTTTCTTATTTAATTTGTTTAGAATTCTTAGGTTTTCGTTTTTCTGGTTGGCAAAAACAGACAAATGCAAAAACTTTACATGATATGGTAGATAAATCTTTGTCCTATGTTTTTGAGGACGCACTCTATAAAACTATTGGTGTGGGTAGAACAGATGCAAAGGTATCTGCAAATTCTTACTATTTGCAGCTCTTTAGAGACACCGAAATTGATGAAGCTTTATTTATAAATTCTTTGAACTCTAATTTTTCTCCTGACTTTCGAGCAGTATCAGTGCAAAAAGTAGCAACTAGCTTTAATATAATACAGGTTTCTAAGACAAAAGAGTACCATTATTATTTCTCTTTTGGTGAAAAGAACCATCCTTTTGCTGCGCCCTTTATTGTGAATATTGATGAGATTTTAGATATTGATAGTATGGTGAAAGCATCAAAACTATTCGAGGGTGAACATTATTTTCATAAATATTGTACCAAACCAAGTGCGCAAACAATATTTAAAAGAACGATACAATCTTGTGAAATTGTAAAGAATGATATATTAACTGCAAATTTTTTTCCTGAAACATCTTATATATTAAAGGTGAAAGGAACTGGTTTTTTGCGGTATCAGATACGTTTAATGATGGCGACTTTATTTGAGGTTGGTAAAGGTAATCTTGATCTAGATTTTGTTGAAGCTTCTTTGCAAGAGGATAATGACAGAATGTTCTTAAGGAATATAGCCCCTTCTTCTGGTTTGCAATTGTATAATATTAAGCTAGACTTATAGTTTTTTGATACGCTCTTTAGCGCTTAATTAGCGGAGTCCTTATGTCAAGTGAAGCGTGCTATATGTTTTAGAGAAAGCACGACCAAGTAGTATTTTTAATTATGAGATTGCTTCACTTTATAACAAAGTAAACTCCAATAAGATTCATTTAAAAAGAAATAATGAGTGTGGTTTCTATTTTTCTCAAAACAGACCGAAAATAAAAATCCATCTTATAATAAGATGGATTTTGAAATAGTATATATAAGGAGTAAATTATCCCTTTATGATTCCTCTAGAAATTACAATTTTCTGAATTTCAGATGTTCCTTCATAAATCTGTGTAATTTTGGCATCTCTCATTAATCGTTCTACATGGTAATCCTTTACAAAACCATTTCCTCCGTGAATCTGAACAGCTTCAACAGTGTGCTCCATAGCTACTTTAGAAGCATATAGTTTTGCCATAGCAGAAGACATGTCATAATTATTCCCTTGGTCTTTGTCCCAGGCAGCTTTCATAACCAACATTCTTGCAGCTTCAATTTCTGTATGCATGTCTGCTAATTTAAACGCAATTGCTTGATGATTGCAAATTTCTGTACCAAACGCTTTTCGTTCTTTAGAGTATTTTAAAGCCAATTCATACGCCCCAGCTGCAATTCCTAAAGCTTGTGCAGCAATACCAATTCTACCTCCAGAAAGTGTTTTCATAGCGAATTTAAATCCGAATCCATCTTCACCAATTCTGTTTTCTTTTGGCACCTTTACATCGTTAAATTGCAGGGTATGTGTGTCTGAACCGCGAATTCCTAATTTGTCTTCTTTTGGCCCCACATCAAAACCTTCTGCTCCTTTTTCTACAATAAAAGCATTAATCCCTTTATGACCTTTTTCTCTATCTGTTTGGGCAATTACCAAATAAACGTCTGCACGTCCACCACTAGTAATCCAGTTTTTTGTTCCATTAATAAGATAATGGTCTCCTTTGTCTTCTGCTGTTGTTGCTTGCGAGGTAGCATCTGAACCTGCTTCTGGTTCGCTTAAGCAGAAGGCACCAACAAATTCCCCTGTTGCTAACTTTGTTAAATATTTTTGTTTTTGAGTTTCAGAACCATAGCTTTCAAGGCCGTAACAAACTAAAGAGTTGTTTACAGAAACGATAACAGAGGCAGAAGCATCAATTTTAGAAAGTTCTTCCATGATTAATACATATGAGATCGCATCCATTCCGCTCCCTCCGTATTTTGGGTCTACCATAATTCCCATAAAACCAAGATCTCCCATTTTTTTTACTAATTCTTTCGGAAATTCTTGCTTATTGTCTCTTTCTATAACTCCTGGTAGTAATTCTGTTTCTGCAAAACCTCTTGCAGCATCCCGAATCATGATGTGTTCTTCTGTTAAACTAAAATTCATGCTATATTTTTATGATAATTATAATATTCTGCGACAAAGATATCGATTTCGTAACCTATTTTCAAGAGACATTTGTTAATTTTACGATTATGAATAAAAAAGAGATTTTTGCGATCGGGCTAATGTCTGGAACTTCTCTAGATGGTATTGATTTAGTCTATGTAAAGTTCTTAAAAAATGAGTATTCATTTTTTGAGATTATACATGCAGAAACAGTTTCTTATACAACAGAATGGAAGCTGCTCCTGCAGCAGGCAATTCACCTCTCTTCAGAGGCATTATTAGATTTAGATGTTGTTTATGGCAAACATTTAGGGAGTGTGCTTGTTGATTTTATTTTGAACTATAAGATCACAGAAATAGATTTTATAGCATCTCATGGTCATACAGTGCTGCATCAACCAGAAGAAGGAATTACTTTACAGATTGGTTCTGGGGTAGAAATCGCAAAAATAACACAACAAAAAGTAGTGTCTGATTTTAGAACACAAGATGTAAAGCTAGGCGGGCAAGGAGCTCCTTTAGTTCCTATTGGTGATGAATTGTTGTTTTCTAAATATGATTTTTGTCTTAATTTGGGTGGATTTTCTAATGTATCTTTTAAGAAAGAAAGTAAGAGAATTGCTTTTGATATTTGTCCGGTAAATATTGTTTTAAACCATTATGCAAATAAAATAGGTTTAGAATATGACGCAGATGGCAGTATTGCTTCAGAAGGACAGCTGAATAAATCTCTTTTAGAAAAATTAAACACACTAGCTTTTTATACTAAAGAAGCGCCCAAGTCTTTGGGCTTAGAATGGGTGCAACAAGAAATATTTCCTTTAATAGACGCAATTGAAGAAGATGTTGCTTCAATTTTAAGAACTTTTGTAGCACATATTGCAATTCAGATATCAAAAATCATAAAAGATTCAGATTCTGTCTTAATAACCGGAGGCGGTGTTTTTAATTCTTTTTTGATACAGGAAATTGAAAACTACTCAAATATTAAGATTGTGCAGGCGTCAGATACCCTAATTAACTACAAAGAAGCCTTGATTTTTGCTTTATTAGGGGTGTTAAAGATTGATAATCAGATTAATTGTCTAAAAAGTGTAACTGGTGCTGATAAAAACCATTCATCTGGTGTTGTTTGTTTGCCTTAGTTTTTAATTTAAAAAGTGACAAAAACTGTATTTTTTATATTAAATTTGTGGACATAAGTATATCTAATAATAAATTCTAACTATTTAAAAAAATGAATCAACTTTAACTTTTCTAAAAACGAAAATGTCGTAAAAATCGAATAAAATAAAATAGAAATTAAGTTGAAATATTTTAAACAAATAAGATGAAAGAATTATTAAAAAAGTACGAGAATAAACAGCCAGAAATTGTTTTTCATTGGAAAGATCAAGAAACAGTTGCAGAAGGTTGGGTGGTAATAAATTCTTTACGAGGCGGTGCTGCTGGTGGCGGTACAAGAATGAGAGAGGGCTTAGATATGAATGAAGTATTATCTCTAGCTAAAACAATGGAAGTGAAGTTTACTGTTTCAGGACCCGCAATTGGTGGTGCAAAATCCGGAATTAATTTCAATCCGAATGACCCCAGAAAAAGAGGAGTTCTAGAGCGCTGGTATAAGGCCGTTACACCATTGTTAAAACATTATTACGGAACTGGTGGAGATTTAAATGTAGATGCCGATAAAGATGTAATCCCAATTACAGAAGATTGTGGAGTTTGGCATCCACAAGAAGGTATTTTTAATGGGCATTTTAAACCAACAGTAGCAGATAAAATCAATAGAATTGGACAATTGCGTTTAGGCGTAATTAAAGTGATAGAAGATAAGCAGTTTTCGCCAGATCTTTCAAGGAAATATACCGTTGCAGATATGTTAACTGGTTATGGTGTTGCAGAGGCAGTAAAACATTATTACGCTATTTATGGTGGTAATCTTGAAGGGAAAAGAGCAATTGTACAAGGATTTGGAAATGTGGGCTCTGCAGCTGCATACTACCTAACACAATTAGGCGCTAAAGTTGTAGGAATCATAGATAGAGACGGAGGAGTTATCAATGAAGAAGGATTCTCTATGGAAGAAATGACTGCTTTGTTTTTAGGGAAAAATGGCAACACATTGGTTTCTGAAAAGATGGTTTCTTTTGAAGAAATTAACAATAAAATATGGAGTTTACCTGCAGAAATTTTTATTCCTGCTGCAGCCTCAAGATTGGTTTCTAAGGATCAAGTACAAAAAATGATAGATTCGGGCTTGGAGGTAATATCTCCAGGAGCAAATGTTCCTTTTGCAGATAAAGAAATTTTCTTTGGACCTATAATGGAGTATACAGATAATCATTTAAGTTTATTGCCAGACTTTATCTCAAACTGTGGTATTGCTAGAGTATTTGCTTATTTAATGGAAGCAAGAGTTACTTTACCAATGGTAGATAAAGCCATTTTTGATGATACTTCTAATATTATCAAAAAAGCATTGCAAAAAACGTATGAACAAAGCACTTCGAAAACTAAAATATGTTCAACTGCTTTCGAAATAGCGCTAAAACAATTGATGTAAATTAAATAATAAAATATGGAATCAATAATTATTATAGTATTTGTGATGGGGTATTTAGCAATTACCTTAGAGCATAACTTGAAATTAGATAAACTTATACCGGCTTTAATTATGATGGCGGTTTGTTGGGCACTTGTTGCTTTAGGGGTAGATAATTTCACACAATGGTTTGATTCTAGTCAGCACAGTCTCGTAGAAGGTTTTGCAGAGATGGTGCATGATGATAAATTACATTTAGTAGAAGAAACACTGTTGCATCATTTAGGTAAAACAGCAGAAATATTAGTGTTCCTTTTAGGAGCCATGACTATTGTTGAAATAATCGATTATTTCGATGGATTTTCTACGATTAAAGGATATGTGAACTTTAAAAGTAAAAAGAAATTACTTTGGATGTTCTCTATATTAGCTTTTATTTTATCTGCCATTATTGATAATCTTACGGCGACAATCGTATTAATTTCAATTTTACAGAAAATTGTTAAAAAGAGAGAAGATAGGATTTGGTTTGCAGGTTTAACAATCATTGCTGCAAATGCAGGAGGTGCTTTTTCTCCTATTGGAGATGTAACGACCACTATGTTGTGGATTGGTGATAAAGTAAGTACTAGTATGTTATTTACCTACTTGTTTATACCTTCTTTGTTATGTATGCTTGTACCTTCTTTTATAGCAACATTTTTACCAGCTTTTAAAGGAGATATTGAGTTTGATGAAAACGAAGTGGAAAAACCAAAAAGTCAATACAGTGCTAGAATGTTATATTTAGGATTGGGATCTATTTTATTTGTACCCGTATTTAAGACAGTAACACATTTACCACCTTATGTAGGTATGATGTTGTCTTTAGCTGTGGTTGCAACTTTTGCAGAGATTTATAGTAAGTCTAAATTTTCTATTTCTACGGTAGCAGGAGAGCAGACAAATGAGCACTCTTCTGGAGCACATCACAGTCCAGTGCATGCATCTTTGTCAAAAATAGAAATGCCAAGTATTTTATTTTTCTTAGGAATTTTAATGGCAGTTGCTGCTTTAGAGTCTTTAGGCATTTTATTCAATTTTGCAGACAGCTTAAAGCAAGGAATTCCTTTAATGGGTTCTGAATTAGCAGGAGCAGGCGTTTCAGATTTAGTAGTTATTTTATTAGGAATTGGTTCTGCTATAATTGATAATGTGCCTTTAGTAGCTGCCAGTTTAGGGATGTTTTCTGAAGGGTTAGATGATCCTTTATGGCATTTTATAGCGTTCTCTGCAGGTACAGGAGGAAGTATGTTAATTATTGGTTCTGCAGCAGGTGTGGTTGCAATGGGAATGGAAAAAATAGATTTCTTTTGGTATTTCAAAAAGATATCTTGGTTAGCATTAATTGGTTTCTTAGTGGGTTCTGCAGCATTTGTAGTGATTCGGATATTTGTCTAATTAAAATAAAAAAAATATAAAAATGTCATTTTGTAAAAGTACAGAATGGCATTTTTTTTTATCACAAAAATGTATTCTATATATTTAGAAGCAATTTTAAAGAGGAATTGTCGTTAATTAGTAAGAACTTAAAAAAAATAGTACATGTTGTCATTTTTTCAAGAAAATAAAGCTTCGTTAGTGGAAACCATTTCCGAAGAAAAAACGCTGTCTATTTATAAATTAATTATGGATGGTGGTTTAGGTGGGCAAATAATAATAGCCATTCTTTTTACACTATTAGCAGTCGGTTTATATATTTATTTTGAACGTTTTTTTGCTATAAAAGCAGCATCTAAAGTAGATGAACATTTTATGGATCAAATTAGAGATTATGTGTCTAATGGAAAGTTAGAGGCAGCACGTGCACTTTGTGAGAATAAGAATACACCAACTGCACGTTTAATTGGAAAAGGAATTTCAAGAATAGGAAAGCCTTTAGAAGACATAAATACAGCCATAGAAACCGCAGGGAAATTAGAAGTGTATCAATTAGAAAAAAATGTAAGTGTTTTAGCAACTATTGCTGGTGCAGCACCAATGATTGGTTTTTTAGGAACTGTTATTGGAATGATCATTGCTATTCATGAGATTGCAAATGCAGGTGGGCAAATAGACATTAAGATGCTTTCAGATGGCTTATATACGGCCATGACAACTACCGTAGCCGGTCTAATTGTTGGTATTATTGCCTATATAACCTATAATCATTTGGTGGTAAGAACAGACAAAGTAGTCTATCAAATGGAAGCAACGTCTGTAGACTTTTTAGACTTGTTAAACGAGCCAGCTTAGTATGAATTTACGCGGAAGAAATAAAATAAACCCTACCTTTAATATGTCTTCAATGACAGATATTGTGTTCTTATTATTAATATTTTTTATGCTTACTTCTACTTTAGTTACAGTAAGTGCCATTGATGTTCTGCTGCCAAAAGCTGGTGGAAAGACAGAAAACAGCAGCTCTATTGCAGTTTCAATTACAAGCAAGTCACTTTTTTATATTGATAAAACTATGGTAAGTGCTACAAATTTAGAAAGTGAGATTTTAAAAAAAATAGGTACAGATAAGCAGAAAACAATTATAATTCGTGGAGATAAGGAAGTGCCTTATCGAAATATAATGAAGGTTATTGATATTGCAAATAGAAACAAATTAAAAATGATTTTAGCCGTAAAAGGTAAATAATATGTCTGTTTTAGATACCCAACATAAACGAAAGTCAGCTGCAATAACTGCTGTGATCTTGATCTTATTTATTCTTGGAATTTTTAATTTTGGAATGCAATATTTAGATCCTCCAGAAGAGTATGGTTTGGCTATTAATTTTGGAGATGGAAATGTAGGTTCTGGAGTATCGGTATTAAAATCTAAGAAAACTGCACCCAAAGAAGTTTTAAAAACAACAGCAGTTATTGCACCTTTAAAAGAAGTCATAAAAGAGACATTAGAAGAAAAAATTATTACAGAAGAAACTACTAAAGAAGTTCCAATAGTAGGAAAAGTAGCGGAAGAAAAGCCAACGCTTGTGGAAGATGTTGTTCAGAAAGAAACTCCCAAAGTGGTAACAAAACCAAAACCATCCAAAGAAAACTTAGATGCTTTAAATAAACTTTTAAATGGTAATTCATCCGATGGAAAACCAAAAGGAGAAGGAGATGATAGTATTGATGGTGCTAAAGGAGATAAAGATGGCGAACCAATTTCATCTAAATATTATGGAAATACAGGAAGTGGTACTGGTGGAAATTACAATTTAGCAGGAAGAAAAGCACTATCTACACCGAAAAAGCAACCAGATTGCCAAGAAGAAGGTGTTGTAGTAGTTCGTATTACTGTAGCAAAGAACGGAAAAGTAGTGAGTGCTATCCCAGGAGTAAAAGGAAGCACAAACACTGAACCTTGTTTGTTAAAACCTGCAAAAGAAGCTGCATTAAGTACCATTTGGAATTCAGATGGAGCAGCACCTGAAATTCAAACAGGAACTATTATCTATAAGTTTTCTTTGTCTAAATAATCTTGTATTTTTACACTTCTATTATTGTGCTCTTTAAGGAGTTACAGACAATATTTATTTAATATTTTATGACCTATAAAGAAATCTTAGATTGGATGTTTGTGCAATTGCCAATGTACCAAAATGACGGCAGCACTGCCTTTAAAAAAGATTTAACCAACATTTTAGCTTTGTCTAAGGAGTTGGGTTTCCCAGAGCAGAAGTTCAAGTCTATTCATGTTGCGGGTACCAACGGTAAAGGATCTACCAGTCACATATTGGCCTCCATTTTGCAGGAAGCAGGTTATAAGGTTGGTTTGTATACATCTCCACATTTAAAAAATTTTACAGAAAGAATTAGAATAAATGGTGTAGAAATTTCGGAGGAAAAAGTAACGGAATTTATAAATGGGAATAAAGATTTTTTAGAACAACAAAAGATGTCTTTTTTTGAGATGACAGTTGGTTTGGCCTTTGATTATTTTGCTTCAGAAAAAGTAGACATTGCAATTATTGAAGTTGGTTTAGGAGGAAGGTTAGATTCTACAAATAGTATTACACCAGAAGTTGCTGTTATTACGAATATAGGATTAGATCATACACAGTTTTTAGGAGAAACATTGCCAGAAATAGCATCTGAAAAAGCGGGGATTATCAAAAAGAACATTCCAGTTGTTATAGGAGAGGAGCAAGCTGCTGTTAGGGAGGTTTTTATTGCGAAGGCAGTCAAAGAAAGTGCGCCAATTTATTTTGCTTCAGATGCGTCAGAAACTTATATATCTGATTTGGTTGGAGATTATCAAATACAAAACTCGAAAACTGCAGTAGCTGCAATTAAAATATTAAAAGGATACGAAGTGTCTCAAGAAAATATTAAAAATGGATTGCTGAACGTGGTAAAAAACACGAATTTAAAAGGACGTTGGCAGATTTTACAGGAACATCCAAAAGTAATTTGTGATACGGCTCATAACAAAGAAGGATTGGCAATTGTTTTAAATCAACTTAAAAAAGAACCATTTAAAAAATTACACATTGTATTGGGTGTTGTTACAGATAAGAAGCTGGAAACTATTCTACCGCTCTTTCCATGCAGTGCAGACTACTATTTTTGCAAGCCCGCAATATCAAGAGGGCTTTCAGAAGTTGTTTTAGAGGCAAATGCAAAGAAATTTGGCTTGGTTGGAGAAAAATATTCTTCTGTAAAATTAGCCTTAAAAAGTGCGTTACTAAATGCAAATCAGCAAGATATAATTTATGTAGGTGGCAGTACATTTGTGGTTGCAGAAATTATTTAAATAAAAGTTCGATTTTTGTTTGGTTAATTGAAAATCCGTATTATATTTGCAACCGCTAAGGGCAATTAGCTCAGTTGGTTCAGAGCATCTCGTTTACACCGAGAGGGTCGGGGGTTCGAATCCCTCATTGCCCACATCAATCACAATCCTGATGAATTTTTCATCAGGATTTTTTGTTTTAAAGAAAATAAGAAGCTCGTTTTATCATTTTTTTAAAACAAAAAATACGCTATGTGCGCAGCTCATAGGCATTGTATTTGCAGTAGCGGTTTCAGTCGGGGATCTACAATCCCTCATTGCCCACATCAATTGTAATCCTACTAGAAATAGTAGGATTTTTTTATGCTCAAAACTTTCCTATTACCAGTGAATTCAGTGATTATCTTAATTATACAGCATCTGCATTTTTATATACATTCCAAAGTACAGTTACTATAAGGTATTCAAAAAGGGGTCTCTTTTCTTAATAGGGGTTCATTTCAATCTATTCAAAAATCATAAACTAATTAGACTATGAAAACTCATAAATTAAATATATTATATGTTCTGAAAAAGAATAAAACTAGAATTAACGGTACTTTACCGTTACAACGCAGAGTCACCTATTTAGGTAAAAGAAAACAATTTGCCACAGGGCAATTTATAAATCCTAATTATTGGTATAGTAAGTATCAACTTGCGAAACCACCTAATGATGAAAACAATCACATCAATACTCAACTAAGCCTTATTAAATCAAAAATTAATAGGGCTTTTTTATTGCTTCAAGTTAAGGACGATGAGTTTAGTGCAGCTGATGTCTACAATCAATTTGTAGGTAAAAGAACTGCTTCTGAAAGAATATTATTGGATGCTTTTGACTATCACATCAATAGAATTCAGCAATTGGTACATATAGAGGTGAAGCAAGTATCTGTTGAGAAGTACAATCAATCTTTAGTTCATGTCAAGTCCTTCTTAAAATTTAAATTCAACAAAAGAGACTACTTACTTAAAAATTTAAAATTGAATTTTTTAATTGAATTAGAGACAACTTGTATTTTAGTGAACATAAAATAAATTTGTGAATGTACTTTTTATTAAATGTTCAATTGATTTACGTAATAATTTATTTTAATATTCAACTTTATTCAACTTTATTCAACTTTATTCAACTTTATTCAACTTTATTCAACTTTATTCAACGTTATTTAACACTTGAAAGAAAAAATAAATATGAAAAATTTACTTATTACAGTTTTAGGATTAAGCATAATGTTTGGATGCAGTGATTATGATTCCAGTGGAAGCACTCCTGGTCCTAGTGGAAACGTTTTTCCGCTTGTGGATGTGATTGATGTTTCTGGTCAGTGGGAATTTAACGAAAATAAAGTGTTAGGAAGAACAACACAAAGAAAAAAAACTGACAAAAGAGGAGTTCGTTTAGTGCAAAAGACGTATAACGACTCAATAGATGTTGGGGTTTTAGAAGAGGCAGTATTGCCTTTAAGTGGTGAGTTATCCGAAAATGAAACAATTACCGCTGTTATTGGTAATTACGGTTATTTACCAATCTTTAATGAGTTTTTAGTGTCCTACAAGATAGCATATGAAGCTGAAGCGTTTGGGGAAGAAGTTTTTGAAACCTATACAATTTCAGACTCGTTGGCATCTGTAGATTTTACATACTTTGATTTTGCTACTACAGCAAATTTATCCCAGCCTGGAACATATACAATCGAAATGAGTACACATTTGGAGACTGATATGGATTCTGAAAATAATACGTATTCTAGGACTGTACAATCATTAACATTTTCAGATGTATGTAATATTCATTCTTTAATTTTTGAGGAGAGTAATTCTACATTTAAGCTTTATACACTTGACGAGAATGGCACCTGTAATTATGTAATTTTTGGGAGCTATACATTAGATCAGGAAAATAGTATTATAACATTATTTGTAAATGAATCAGGAGGTTCAGTAACTACAATTGGTCAAATATATGACGTTGCAATAGATGATAATGGAGGGTTTACGGGGGTAATATCTGTAGAAGGCTTGTGTGTTCAGCTATTGGATGGTTTTGAAGAAGAGTCCTATGCTTCAAACCTTACATATATCCCAGATGATAATTTAGAATCTTATTTAATTGATGCTGGTTTTGATAATGAAATGGATGATTACGTAATAACCTCAAATATTAGTTCAGTTGCTACTGTCACAATTGAAGGAACAGATAACTGGACTCAGAATAGTACTTTTGACTTTTGGGATTTTGACACAAGATTTACGAATAGATTAAGCAACTTAGCAGGAATTGAAGAGCTTACAAATTTACAGAACCTTAATTTAATGGGGCAAAATTTAGATAGTATTAACATTACCCAAAACACTCAATTAAGAACCTTTTATGCAAACTTCAACACTTTTAATAAATTAGATACAAGTGGAAATCCTAATTTAGAAATTATTTCTATCGATAGTAATGAGGTAAATCCTGAGCTTGATTTTTCAAATAATAATAAACTTACTGCTCTTTCAATACCAATGTGTTACATTAATGGTTACATTGGAGAAGGAGGATATTTAGATATTTCTAATTTAACTCAGCTTACCTTTCTTGATTTATATGATAATAAGTTAACCTCTGTTGATATAAGTAATAATCCTAATTTAAAGGAAATACGCCTGAATTTTACTTATAATATTACTTCCATGGACTTTAGCAACAACACGTTATTAGAGACGGTTTTGTTTAATAATAGTAATTTGCAAGGGGTTTTAGATGTATCAATGTGTGAAAACTTAGTGGAGTTAAATGTGTCACAAAACCCTGATTTAAATTGTATAAAAGTGAATGCAACGCAATTAGATGCACTTGAGAATAATGACTCTAATTATAATTGGGAGTTTGATTCTGGCGTCACAATATCTTTGGACTGTAATTAACCTTTAATAGCTTTGTCTAAATTATGTATTTAGGAACTTTTTAATCCCTCATTGCCCACATCAATTACAATCCTGATGAATTTTTCATCAGGATTTTTTGTTTTAAAAAAATGAGAAGCTCGTTTTATCATTTTTTTAAAACAAAAAATACGCTACGAGCGCAGCTCTTAAGGATTGTATTTACAGTAGCGGTTTCTTTAAGGAATATGGCATTCCTCATTACCTATGTCAATTGAAACCTGTTGAATGTCGGCAGTATTTTTTGTTTTGAATCCCTCATTGCAATTTTTCAATCACTTTTGCGTTTTTAGGAAGTTAGTGTTGCGTTTGCATCGGTTTTCTTAATTCTAAATCACATATTGTGTGCGGTACTGTATTATTTCTAAAGCTGCTTTCCTTTGTGTAACGATATGAAGATTAAAATGTATGGTAAATAGCGCAGAAATCTTTAACTTTGCTTTGACTTCATTTTTTTTTAAAGCTAAAAATGACAGAGAGGCTGGTTCTTAATTGTGCAGTATTAAAAATAGATTAAACTAGTTTTGTACGTGTATCATTTTTAATTAAATTTAAACGCGTTAGTTACTAGAAATATAGAAACATGAAAGAGATAAAAATCGCTGTGATAGGTTTAGGGTATGTTGGCTTGCCACTAGCAAGACTGTTCGCAACAAAATATGCTGTGGTAGGTTTTGATATCAACCAACAAAGGGTAAACGAATTAATGGTTGGTAAAGACAGTACGTTAGAAGTTGCACATGATGCTTTAAAAACAGTATTAGTCGAGGCTTCTACGAGTGAGAAAGGTTTGTTTTGTACTACAGATATCCAAGTTATAAAAGACTGCAATTATTACATAATTACGATGCCTACTCCCGTAGATAAAAACAATACACCTGTTTTAACACCCTTACTTGCAGCCAGTAAAACGGTAGCAAATGTATTAAAAAAAGGAGATGTTGTTATTTACGAATCTACGGTATATCCAGGGGCAACAGAAGAAGATTGTATTCCTGTTTTAGAAAAAGAATCAGGCCTTGTGTTCAATCAAGATTTTTTTGCAGGTTATTCTCCAGAGCGGATTAATCCGGGTGACAAAATAAATACGATTGATAAGATTTTAAAAATCACTTCAGGCTCTACTCCAGAAATTGCTAAAAAAGTAGATGCTTTGTATGCATCTGTAGTGACTGCAGGTACCTATTTAGCACCTTCTATAAAGGTTGCAGAAGCTGCCAAAGTAATTGAAAACTCTCAAAGAGACATCAATATTGCTTTTGTAAATGAATTGGCAAAAATATTTAATCTTATGGGCATTAATACCCACGAGGTATTAGCAGCAGCGGGTACAAAATGGAATTTTTTACCTTTTAAGCCAGGCCTGGTAGGCGGACACTGTATTGGTGTAGATCCGTATTATTTAGCGCACAAAGCAAAAGAATATGGGTATCATCCTGAAATTATTTTAGCAGGAAGACGCGTAAATGATAGTATGGGCACATATGTGGCTGCAGAGGTTACTAAATTAATGATTAAGAAAGATGTTGCTGTAAAGGATGCTGCCATTTTAGTGCTCGGAATTACTTTTAAAGAGAATTGCTCGGATGTTAGAAATACGAGGGTAGTAGATATTGTAAGAGAATTAGAAGATTTTGGCACTAAGGTAACCGTGTATGATCCTTGTGCAGACCCTAAAGATGTTTTTGCAGAGCATGGTGTTGTTTCGCAAAAGAACCAACCAGATAAAAAATTTGACGGAATTGTATTAGCAGTTGCGCATACAGAATTTAAAGATATGGATTTAAAAAAATTACAGAAAGAGGCTAGCATTATTTATGATGTAAAGAATTACCTTTCTAATAAAATTGTAGATAAAACGTTGTAAGTTTATGAAAAATTTTGCATTAATAGGTGCTGCAGGTTACATTGCACCAAGACATTTAAAAGCAATAAAAGATACGAATAATAACTTAATTGCAGCCTTAGATAAGTTTGATTCTGTTGGCGTTATGGATCGTTATTTTCCGAATGCAGATTTCTTTGTAGAGTTTGAAAGATTTGACCGTCACATTGAAAAATTAAAGAGGAATCAAGATATTAATTTAGATTACGTAAGTATTTGCACGCCAAATTATTTACATGATTCTCATATTAGAATGGCACTAAGAAGAGGAGCAGACGCTATTTGTGAAAAGCCAATTGTTCTAAATCCTTGGAATATAGATGCGTTAATAGCAATTGAAAAAGAATCTCAAGGGAACATACATACCATTTTACAATTAAGACTGCATGAAGCTATTATTCAGCTTAAAAACAAAGTAGACCTTGCTAATAAAAAAGGAAAGTACGATATAGATTTAACATATATTACCTCAAGAGGAAAATGGTATGATATCTCTTGGAAAGGAGACGAAAGTAAATCTGGAGGGATTGCTACAAATATTGGTGTTCATTTTTATGACATGCTATCTTGGGTTTTTGGAAGCGTGCAAGAAAATGTGGTTCACGTGCGAGAAAAGAATAAAGCGGCAGGATATTTAGAATTTGAGAACGCGAGAGTGCGCTGGTTTTTATCTATTGATGAAACAGATCTTCCAAAAGAAGTGAAAGAGAAAAATCAACGAACTTTTAGGTCTATAAGTATTGATAATGAAGAGCTAGAATTTAGTGAAGGATTTACAGAATTGCACACAAAAAGCTATCAAAAAATTCTTTTGAATGAAGGTTTCGGATTAGAAGAGGTGCGCAATTCAATTGAGATTGTGCATGACATAAGAAACCAAGAAATTGTGCACTTAGGTGAGAAACACCCATTTGTATAGGATTCAATGAAGCATGTGTTTGTAAAAAAAAATTTAAGAAATGAAAAAAAAAGCAATAATAGTATCAGGATATTTTAACCCAATACACAAGGGGCATTTAGAATACTTTAACAATGCCAAAGATTTGGCAGATGAGCTGTTTGTAATCGTAAATAGCGATTTGCAACGGGCGCTCAAAGGGTCAAAAGAATTTCAAAAAGAAGACGAACGTTTATTTATTGTTCAGAATATTAAGGCGGTAGACAGGGCAATTATTTCTGTAGATACAGACAGAACCGTCTGTGCCTCTATACGTACTATTTTTGAAGCCTATGGAGAGGAGTATCAATTGGGTTTTGCAAATGGTGGCGATCAAGATAACAATTCTATTCCAGAAGCACCCATTTGTAAAGAATTGGATATACAATTAATAGATGGCCTAGGAGAGAAGATACAATCTTCTTCTTGGTTGTTAAATAAACAGTAAACACATGAAAATAGGAATTACATTTAGTGCGTTTGATTTGTTGCATGCTGGACATATAAAAATGTTAGAAGAAGCAAAACGGGAGTGCGATTATTTAATTTGTGCTTTGCAAACAGATCCTACCTTAGACAGGCCAGAAAAAAACAGACCCGTACAATCTGTTGTAGAAAGATACATTCAACTAAAAGGGTGTAAATATGTAGACGAAATTATACCCTATGCAACAGAGCAAGATTTAGAAGATGTACTAAGATCTTTTAAAATTGATGTTCGTATTATTGGAGACGAGTATGAAACCAAACAATTTACAGGAAGACAATATTGTGAAGAAAAAGGAATTGCATTGTATTTTAATAAAAGAGAGCATCGTTTTTCTAGCAGTGAGTTAAGAAGGGAAGTGCAAACAAAAGAAAATTTAAAAGATTAACGATGAATATAGTAGTTATTGGTTCTGGTTATGTTGGTTTAGTTTCCGGTACTTGTTTCGCCGAGATGGGTAATAAAGTTACCTGTGTAGATATAGATCCAGTAAAAATAGAAAAATTAAATAAGGGAGTGCTTCCTATTTTTGAGCCAGGTTTAGAACAAATGGTTTTAAAGAATGTTCAAAATAAAAATTTAGTTTTTACAACAGATATAGCATATGCTATGAGTGATGCTGAAATTGTTTTTATTGCAGTGGGTACTCCTATGGGTACTGACGGATCTGCAGATTTACAATATGTATTAACGGTAGCTAAAGCTATCGGTAAAAATATGCAAAAAAGAGTAGTGGTAGTAGATAAATCTACAGTACCCGTTGGCACAGCGGATAAAGTAAAAGCAATCATTCAATTAGAATTAGATAGTAGAAAATCAGAATTAGAATTCGATGTAGTTTCTAATCCTGAGTTTTTAAAAGAAGGCGCTGCAATAGATGACTTTATGAAACCAGATAGAGTGGTTATTGGTGCAGATACAGAGCATGCATTTCAGTTAATGAAGCAATTGTATTCACCATTTTTCAGAACCCATGACCGTTTTATTACGATGGATATCCGTTCTGCTGAAATGACAAAATATGCAGCAAATGCAATGTTGGCAACAAAAATTTCATTTATGAATGAAATTGCAAATATTTGCGAACGCGTTGGTGCAGATGCAAATCAAGTGCGCATTGGTATTGGTTCAGACAAAAGAATAGGGTATAGTTTTATATATCCAGGAGCAGGTTACGGAGGTGCTTGTTTTCCAAAAGATGTAAGTGCTTTGCAAAAAATAGCCGAAGAAAACGGATATAAAGCAAACCTAATAGCTTCTGTAGCTCGTGTGAACGACGCTCAGAAATTAGTAATTTCTAATAAGGTTATTAAAAGGTTTGGAGATGATTTAACCGGTTTAACTTTTGCGTTATGGGGTTTGGCGTTTAAACCTGGTACAGATGATATGCGAGAGGCACCAAGTATTTATGTGATTAAAGAATTGGTAAAAAGAGGAGCGAAAATAAAAGCATACGACCCCAAAGCAATGGAAGCGTCTAAAACCTTTTATTTAAAAGATACTTCCAATATAAGCTATTTTGAATCTAAATATGATGTTTTAAAAGATGCTGATGCATTAGTCTTATTAACAGAATGGAAAGAATTTCGTTCTCCAGATTTTGAAGAATTAAAAAACCAATTGAAAAATCCTGTTATTTTTGACGGAAGAAATCAATACAATGCTTTTAATTTAGAAGAAAAAGGATTTGAGTATTTTCAAATAGGAAAGTAAAAAATGGTAAAAAAGAATACAAAAATATACATCGCAGGGCATAGAGGTATGGTGGGCTCTGCAGTTTGGAGAGCGTTAGAGAATAAAGGGTATTCCAATTTATTAGGTAAAACGAGTACTGAATTAGATCTAAGAAATCAACAAGCAGTGTTAGATTTTTATACAACTGAAAAACCTGAAGTAGTCATTGATGCAGCAGCAAGAGTTGGTGGTATTTTAGCGAATAGCGATTTTCCATATCAGTTTTTGATGGAAAATATGCAGATTCAGAATAACTTAATTGATGGCGCATTAAATTCAGGAATAGGGAAGTTTGTGTTTTTAGGTAGCTCTTGTATTTATCCGAAATTTGCACCACAACCGCTGAAAGAAGAATATTTATTAACGGATTCTTTAGAACCTACGAATGAATGGTATGCGATTGCAAAAATAACAGGCGTAAAAGCATGTCAAGCGATTCGAAAACAATTCAAGAAAGACTACGTAAGTTTAATGCCTACAAACCTGTATGGGTATTTTGATAATTTTGATTTGGAAACCTCTCACGTTTTACCAGCAATGCTGCGTAAGTTTCATGAAGCAAAACAAAATGATAATTCTGACGTTGTCTTATGGGGCAGTGGAATGCCAATGCGAGAATTTCTATTTGTAGATGATATGGCAGAAGCAGTAGTTTATGCAATAGAGCACGAATTACCAGAATATTTATACAATGTAGGCTCAGGAAAGGATATTACTATTAAAGAATTGGCAGAAACCGTTCAAAAAGTAACTGGCCATCAAGGTAAAATTATTTGGGATTCAGAGAAACCAGACGGAACACCAAGAAAATTGATGGATGTTTCTAAAATGAAGGACTTAGGTTGGAGTTATTCCACTAAACTAGAAGAAGGAATTGAAAAAACATACGCCTGGTTTTTAGAGAATATAGAGGATATTAAGGAAGTTAAAATGTAAAACTGTTTTCGTTTATCGTTTAGCGAGAAGCGCACAACGAAAAACAACTAACGGAACATGAATGACAATTTAAATAAATTATGGAAAAACAAAAAGTCGCACTAATAACCGGTATTACAGGGCAAGATGGTTCTTATTTAGCTGAGTTGTTGTTAGAGAAAGGATATATGGTGCATGGTATTAAAAGAAGATCTTCGCTGTTTAATACTACGCGAATTGATCATTTATACCAAGATCCACATCATCCAGATCAGCGCTTAAAATTGCACTATGGAGATTTATCTGATGCAATGAATTTAACGCGTATTATTCAAGAAACACAACCAGATGAAATTTATAATCTTGGCGCTATGTCTCATGTAGCTGTTTCTTTTGATACTCCTGAATATGTTGGTGATATTGATGGATTAGGAACTTTAAGAATCTTAGAAGCTGTGAGAATTTTAGGTTTAGAAAAGAAAACAAGAATTTACCAAGCATCTACCTCTGAATTGTATGGTGGGATGCCAGAAAATAAAAATGAACGCGGTTTTTATGACGAATCCTCTCCATTTTATCCTCGTTCTCCATATGGTGTTGCTAAGATATACAGCTTTTGGATTACTAAAAATTATCGTGAAGCGTATAATATGTTTGCGTGTAATGGTATTTTATTCAACCATGAGTCACCAAGAAGAGGAGAAACTTTTGTGACACGGAAAATTACCCGTGCAGTCTCAAAAATAGCATTAGGTCTACAAGAAAAGTTTTATTTAGGTAATTTAGAAGCTAAACGTGATTGGGGCCATGCGAAAGACTATGTTAGAATAATGTGGATGATTTTACAAGCGGACCAACCTGAAGACTGGGTAATTGCAACTGGGGTAACTACAACAGTGCGCGAATTTGTGCGCTTGGCTTTTGGAGAAGTTGGAATAGAATTAGCATTTAAAGGAGAAGGAGTTGATGAGAAAGCATATGTTACAGCATGCAATCATAAAGATTTTCAATTGGAAATTGGGAAAGAAGTATTGTCTGTTGACCCAACTTATTTCCGTCCAACAGAGGTTGATTTATTGATTGGAGACTCTTCAAAAGCAAAGAGTAAGTTAGGTTGGGTTCCTGAGTATAATCTTGCATATTTAGTAAAAGACATGATGGCGAGTGATGTAACTCTAATGAAAAAAGATGTAGTTTTATTAAAAGCAGGTCATGAAATTTTAAAGCAGGCAGAGTAATATTTTATGAAAAAGAAAAATTTAATAATTTTCGGAACGAGACCAGAAGCAATAAAAATGGCACCTTTGGTAAATCAGTTTATAGCAGATAATAGATTTGATACTAAAGTTTGTGTTACTGGCCAGCATC
>Ga0308013_10000259_pt1 | contig 29779 bp, 31 predicted proteins | sample Neamet181_FD_203131 | JGI IMG/M metagenome (GOLD analysis project Ga0308013, IMG submission 203131) | Marine microbial communities from water near the shore, Antarctic Ocean - #181 | ecosystem: Environmental > Aquatic > Marine > Unclassified | place: Southern Ocean | collected 2014-07-25
TTAAAAAAAAAAAAAAGATAATAATTAATAAATATTTATTTAAAGATAAAAAAAGAGAAGTAATTAGAAGAAATTCTGTTCTCGAATCTTTAAATTTAATAAAAAAGTTTATTTAAATAATTTTTTTGCACGTTCTTCAAAAGCATCCGTAATTTTATTTAATCCAAAATTAAAAGAATTTTTCATTAACATATTTAAAAAATTATTTTTTAATTCAAAATCAATGCTAAACTCAAGCAGCGTATTATTATTAATTTTTTTAAATTTCCACTTATTTTTAAGATATTTTAAAGGTCCTTCTATGTTTGTCACGATTATTGTGTCCTCTTTTTTGGAATACAAGACTAGGCTTGAATAAACTTCGTTTATAAATTTTTTACCAACTCTAAGGTCTGCTTTAATTTCAATAAAATCTTTAGACTCTTTCTTTTCAAGTATTTTTCCTTCCATACACCATGGAATAAAGTCAGGATATTTTTCGATATCTAAAACCATGCCGATTAGATTTTTCTTATTGCACGAAATAGTTTTTTTTATTGATGCTGATGACATTCTAAAGATTTATCTCTAGCTTCTTTAAGTATCTTAAAATCAGTGTCAGCATGGTAGGAAGATCTTGTTAGTGGAGATGCGGATACCAATAGAAAACCTTTTGTTTTAGCTATAGTTTCAAGTTCTTTAAACTCGTCAGGATGGTAGTAACGTTGCAATGGATAATGTTTTACAGATGGTTGTAAATACTGTCCTATTGTTAAAAAATCAACATCTGCACAACGTAAATCATCCATCACCTGGATAACTTCTTCCATATTTTCACCTAATCCGACCATTATTCCAGATTTAGTAAAAATTTTTTTTTTAAATTTTTTTGCATTTTTTAAAAGTTCTAATGAAGCAAAATATCTAGCTCCCGGTCTAACTTTTATATAAAGTCTAGGAACAGTTTCTATATTGTGATTAAAAACGTCAAGATCTGCTTCTAAAACTTTTTTATATGCATCACCTTTTCTTAAAAAATCAGGTGTCAAAACTTCTATAGATGTATTAGGGTTTTTTTTCCTTGTGGCAGTAATTACATCGTAAAAATGCTTTGAACCACCGTCAGCAAGATCGTCTCTATCAACGGATGTAATCACAACATGTTTTAATTCTAGCTTGTTAACTGCATTCGATATCTTTAAAGGTTCAAAAGCATCTAAATTACTTGGCTTGCCAGTTTTTACATCGCAAAAAGCACAAGCTCTCGTGCATGTGTCTCCCATTATCATGAATGTGGCATGTTTTTTACTCCAACACTCTGTAATATTAGGGCAATTAGCTTCTTGGCATACTGTAACTAAATTATTTTGATTAACAATTTTTTTAGTTTTAAAAAAAACTTGAGAGTCCACAATCTTAGATCGTATCCATGCTGGTTTTTTTTTTATTAGATTGATCGGTTTATTTACTTTTTCAGGATGTCTTGGTTTAATTTTCATTATTTTAATTTAATAAGTATCTCATTTTTTAAACCGAACTTAAGCTTTGTGCGGTATAAAGTGTCCAAATAATCAAAGTCAGGATTTTCAGATAGTAACTTATTTTTATGCTCAGTTAGTTTTAGTTTTTTTTTTAATTCAGAACTTTTTTTAAAAAGCTTTTTTTCGTAGGCATTTTTTTTTGAATAAGAAATTAAACCTCTTTCACCACCTATTAAGTTAATTGCAATATAAAGAGTAAAAAAAATTTGAAAAAAAATTATTTTCTTTATTTTTAAAATTTTAAAAAATTTCATATTTAGATTCTAGCAATTTTAGAAGTTTTTCCAAGCTGTTCTTCTATTCTCAATAATCTGTTGTATTTAGCTACTCTTTCTGACCTTGCTAAAGAACCTGTTTTAATTTGAGTTGATTGTGTGGCAACAGCTAGGTCAGCAATAAATGTATCTTCTGTGTCACCGGACCTGTGTGAAATAACGGTACTAAAATTATTTTTTTTAGCTAGCTCAATAACATCTAGGGTTTCAGTTAATGTACCTATTTGATTAACTTTAATTAGAATTGAATTAGCGGATTTTTCTTTTATACCTCTTTGTAGTCTTTTAACATTTGTTACAAATAAATCGTCTCCAATAATTTGAACGTTTTTACCTACTTCTTTTGTCAATTTAGACCAAGCTTTCCAATCATTTTCAGCAAAGGGGTCTTCAATGGATTTAATGGGAAATTTAGAAATTAATTTTTTATAATAACTAATACTTTCTTCTACTGAAATAAATTTTGATGAATTAAGTGAGTATTGACCATTTTTATTCTTTAGTTCATTTGCGGCAACATCCAAACAAATATTAATGTCTTTCCCTGGTTTTAATTTAGATTTTTCAATTGCGTTAACAATCATTTCTAGGGCTTCTTCGTTTGAGTTAATGGATGGAGCAAATCCACCTTCATCCCCAACATTAGTTAATAAATTTTTAGATTGAAGAATTTTTTTCAAGTTATGTATAACTAGAAAACATTTTTCCATTGCGTCCATAAAATTTTTTGCAGAATCGGGTCTGATCATAAACTCTTGAATTTTTAAATTATTATCTGCATGGGCACCACCATTGATAATGTTCACTAACGGTTTTGGTAATAAAAATTTTTTTCCAAGATGCTGGTATAGTTCTTTTTTTTTTGATTTTGCTGCTGCTTTAGACGCTGCAAGAGAAACAGCTAATAATGCATTGGCACCCAATTTTTTTTTATTGTCTGTGCCATCTAAATTTAATAAAATTTGATCTATTTTCTTTTGGTCATCTGCTTTGACATTTTTTAAATTTTTATTAATTAAAGTATTAATGTTTTTAACTGCTTTTAAAACACTTTTTCCTAAAAAATAGTTTTTATTTCCATCTCTTAGTTCGTAAGCTTCGAAAGCGCCTGTTGAAGCACCCGAAGGCACAATAGCGTTAGCCTTTGTCTTGTCGCTTAGAAAAACTTCTGCCTCTACTGTAGGATTACCTCTGCTATCAAAGACTTGTCTGCCTATTATCTTTATGATTTTTGTCATTTATTAGTTTTTGATCAATGCATCAATTGATATCAACTGTTTTAAAAGGTTTTTTATTTCACTTAATGGGACCATATTAGGTCCATCCGAGGGAGCGTTATCAGGATCTTCATGTGTCTCCATAAAAATTGCACCTACACCTACTGCTATAGCGGCTCTTGCTAAATATGGAACAAATTCTCTTTGTCCTCCACTTTTTTCTCCCATGCCACCTGGCTGTTGCACGGAATGGGTAGCGTCAAAAACAATTGGATAACCAAACTTAGCCATAATTGGTAAGGATCTCATATCAGAAACTAAAGTGTTGTATCCGAAACTGGCACCACGCTCTGTGATTAAAATATTTTTATTGCCAGATTCTTCTAATTTTTTTATTACATTGGACATGTCCCATGGTGCTAAGAACTGGCCTTTTTTGACATTAACTATTTTTCCAGTTTTCGCTGCAGCAATTAGTAAATCTGTCTGTCTGCACAAAAAAGCTGGTATTTGAAGCACGTCTACATGTGGAGCTATAACTGAACATTGCTCAGCAGTGTGTACATCTGTAAGTACCGGTACTCCTACTTCATTTCTGATTTTGTCAAAAATTGACAAAGAATTTTCTAAACCAATCCCTCTTTTTCCTTTGAGACTTGTTCTGTTTGCTTTGTCAAAAGAGGTTTTATAAATTAAATTGATTTTTAAATCTGAAGTTATTTTTTTTAGTTCTTTAGAGATATCTAATGCATGTCTTTCACTTTCAAGTTGGCATGGGCCAGCAATTAATGTGAAAGATTTGTTATTAGCTATTTCAAAATTAGCACATTTTACTTTATGGTTAGTCATCAATATTTTCCGAATTATTTTTTGCTGCTTTAATAAAAGATGAGAATAGAGGATGTGGTGCAAAAGGTCTAGACTTAAATTCGGGATGAAATTGAACGCCAATAAACCACGGATGATTTTCAAGCTCAATAGTTTCTGGCAATGATCCATCTGGCGAAAGCCCAGAAAAAATTAAGCCTTTTTTTTCTAATTTTGATTTTAAATTTTTATTTACCTCGTACCTATGTCTGTGTCTTTCATTGATTAGGTCAGATTTATAAATTTTACTTATTAAAGTATTTTTTTTGAGTTTAGCTTTATATGAGCCTAATCTCATTGTTCCACCTAAATTTTTTTTGCTTCCTTTTTGAATATTTTTTCCTTTAACCCATTCGTGCATTAAACCTACTACATGGGTGCCTCCGTTTCCAAATTCACTAGAAGTGGCTTTTTTAATCCCCAATATATTTCTAGCTGCCTCTATAATTGCCATCTGCATTCCAAAACAAATTCCAAAAAAAGGAACTTTATATTTTCTTGCGTAAGCAATAGCTTCAATTTTTCCTTCGGTCCCTCTTGACCCAAAACCTCCAGGTATAAGTATTGCGCTATATTTTTTAAGAATATTAGTTACATTTTTTTTATTAATTTTAGTTGAATCAACCCATTCTGTATTTAAATCTACATTGTTATTTAAAGACCCGTGTATCAAAGCTTCGTCTAAAGATTTATATGCATCTTTTAAATCAACATACTTGCCTACAATTGCAATTGAAACTTTTTTTCTTTTTGATTTTATTTTACTAACGATATCTTTCCATATTTTTAAATTTGGTTTATTTTTTTCTTTTAACTCGAATATATTTAAGATTTTCTTGTCTAGTTTCTCTTCATTATATTTTATTGGAACTTCGTAAATCGATTTAACATCAACAGATTGAATAACATGATCTGGTTCTACGTTACAAAACAGTGATATCTTTCTTTTTTCTTCTTTTGGAATATTTCTTTCAGCTCTACAAATTATGATATCTGGCTGAATACCTATGCTTCTTAATTCTTTAACTGAATGCTGAGTTGGTTTTGTTTTTAATTCTCCGGAGGCACTTACGTACGGAACTAATGTAAGGTGAATAAATAAACTTTTTTTCTTTCCTTCTTCGTTTGAAAACTGCCTAATAGCCTCTAAAAATGGAAGACTTTCTATATCTCCAACTGTTCCACCTATTTCACATATTACAAAATCTTCTTTAGAAACTTTGTTAGAAATAAATTTTTTAATACTGTTTGTAACATGGGGAATAATCTGAACTGTACTTCCTAAATATTCTCCTCTTCTTTCTTTTTCTATTATATTTTTATATATCTGCCCTGTAGTAATATTATCTTCCTTAGCGGCAGGCCTGTTTGTAAATCTTTCGTAGTGACCTAAGTCTAAATCTGTTTCAGCTCCATCATCGGTAACAAAAACTTCTCCGTGTTCAAACGGGTTCATAGTTCCGGGGTCAACATTTAAATAAGGGTCTAATTTTCTAATTTTTACCTTATAACCTCTCAATTGAAGTAGGGAAGCAAGTGATGCTGAAGTTAAACCTTTACCTAGAGATGAAACCACGCCGCCAGTTACGAATATATATCGCGCCATGGAAAGATATTATATCTAGTTTTTTTTTAAAGACAAAGATTATTTTTAATTTTTAGGGATTTGTGGAAGACTTCTGTTTTGTTCTTTTTCTTTTTCTGAATCTATAACTGATTGAACTTCCTTAATTTCATCGTGTGAAATCGAAACCAAAACAACACTAGTAATAATAAAAAAAGCAGCAAGTATTGATGTAAATTTCGTAAGAAAATCACCTGCCGTTCTCGATGTGGTGAAATTATCTTGTGAAACACCAAGACCTAAGGCTCCTCCTTCAGATCTTTGAAGTAAAATCACTATAACTAAAATAATTGCAATAATGATGTTTATGGTTAATAAAATGCTTTCCATGGGTATTATTTATAGTAATTCTTTATTATATCAATAAATTTTTTGTCTGACTTTGAGGCTCCACCAACTAAAAAACCATCAATTTCATTCAAGTTTTTAAATTGACTAATATTTTCACCGTCGACAGATCCTCCGTACAACACTGCTGGTGAATTTGGCATCTTAAAAATATCTTTTAATGTTTTTTTAATAAATACAGTTGTTTTCAGTAAATCTTTTGCCTCAGGAATTTTTCCTGTACCAATAGACCAAATGGGTTCGTAAGCAACTATAATGTCTTTATAATTAAATTTTTTTTCTAAAACACTTTCAATTTGCTTTTTTAAAACTTTAAAAGTTCTATTTTTTTTTTTATCTGCTTTATTTTCTCCTATACAAAAAACAACTTTCAATTTGTTTTTTAGTGAGTATTCAACTTTACTTTTTAACATTGCATCAGTGTCTCCTTCTGAGCGATTGTCAGAGTGACCTACAATTATATACTGCGCCCCAACACTTTTAATCATTAACGGGCTAATAGATCCTGTATTAGCTCCAAAATTATCTTTGTGATAACAATTTTGAGCCCCAACTGAAATTTGTTGGTTTATGAAAAATTTTGCATAACTTTCAATTAATGTATGTGGGGGCGTAATAACAGTTTTGTATCTCTTATTGAATTTTTTATCAGATTTAATGAACTTATTTATTTTATTAAGAATAGTTATAGATTTGGGAACACCAAACATCTTCCAATTACCAATAAAATACTTCATGTTATTTGCCATATTTAATGTTTTAATCTATAGGTGGTAAAATATAAAGTTCTAATAGATTAAAAAAATGCTTACTACAATAAAAAAAATCACAAAATCTTTTTTAGCCAAAGTTTTAATATCTATAATAATTCTACCATTCCTGTTTTGGGGTATGGGCGATGTTTTTAGAGGTGGCAACCAAAATATACTAGCAACAATCGACTCTGAAAAAATAAGTGTTCAAAGATTTGTCGAATACGTAAATAGACTTAATTTAAGTGAGGAGCAAAGAGTAAAATTAAAGAAAACTGATTTATTAGATAAAATTCTATCTGACTATGTTGGGAAAAAAATTATTGCATTAGAAATAAAAGATCAAGGAATTAGTATGAGCAATCTATCATTGAAAGAATTTATAACTAACGATGCAACTTTTCAAAAAGACAAAAAATTTGTTAGAACTTTGTATGAAAAATTTTTACTAGAAAGTGCAATAAGTGCACCAGTATTCGAACAAAATATTGCAGAACAAGAAAAGAAAAGACAACTTTTGACGTTTCTTTCTGAGGGAATAATTCTGCCTATGGCTTTAATACAAAAAGAATTTGAAAATGAAAATCAAGTAAAAATAATACAATATTTAGAATTAGATAAACTTTATAAAAAAAATAAAATTAAAGACGAGGAAATTAAAAAAACTTACGAATCCAATAAAAATCTTTTTGTACAGGAATTCAAAAAAATAAATTATATAGAACTTTTACCTAATAGTTTAACAGGACAAACAGAATACAACACAACTTACTTCGATAAACTTGATGATATTGAAAATTCTATTCTAGATGGAGGTAAAATGATCGATTTTGTAAAAAAATTTAATCTCTCATTAAAAAAAATAAACGAAACAAATCGTCTCAAAAAAAATAAAGCTGGGGGAGATATAAAAAAAATTGATGATATTCTTTTTTCAAAGTTATTTAACAACAATAGTACAAACAAACCTGAGTTGATAAATATTAAAAATAAATATTATCTGAGCGAGATCGTAAAAATTGAAAAAATAAACAGATCTTTAGATGACGTTAAAATTAAAGAAGCAATAATTTCACAATTAAAAATTAAATATATTATTGAAAGTAATACAGATATCGTAAGAAAGATGTCTGAGGGAATATTTAAAAAAGAACAGTTTAATAAATTTGCAAAAGATGGTGGTGTGGTAATCCAAAAAATTACACTTCAAGATATAAAAGATGAATCAACATTTACTAGAGGTATTATTAAAGAAATTTTTAAAATTAAAGATGGGGAGCTTCAACTAGTGACAGACAGCTCGTTTAGTAAAAATTATATAATTTTTTCTGAAAAAACTAAAAAATTACCATTTAACAAAAGTGCAAAAGATTACGAGAAATATAAGTCTAAAGCTAAACTTAGTCTATCGAATCAAATATATAGTACTTTTGATAAGACTATCAACGATAGGTATAGCGTTGAAATAAATCAGAAAGTTTTAAGTCGTGTTAAAAATACTCTCTAATGAAACTAAATATTAGTTTTAATTCTTTTAAAAAAAATCACAAGCTGAAAAAAGATCAGCTGATCTATAAAGTAAAAAAATGTAATGACTATAAGCAAGTTGAAAATATATTTAATTTTTTATTAGTAGAAAAAAATAGCTTTATATTTGAGTCCGTTGAAAAAGGAACTATTAGAGGACGGTATACAATTGTGGGTCTAAACCCAGATAAAATATGGGATATAAATAATAATGTTATTTCTGAAAAGTTTGAGGGTAAAAAAAAAATTATAAAACAAAAGCCATTAGTATTTTTAAATAATTTAATTAATAATTTTAATTCAAAAATTCCTGCTGCTGTTCCCAAAATGGCAGCTATGTTGGTTGGATATTTTTCTTATGACATAATTAGATATATAGAAAAAATACCAGACAAATGTATCGATGACCTCAAAATTCCAGATGTAAGGCTTTCTAGACCAAAAAATCTAATAATTTATGATAATTTAAAAAAGAAAATTTATTTTATTGAAAATATTTATGCAGAAACAAAAATTAAAAACTATTTTGAAAAATACTACTCAATAAAACGTAATTTTGAAATTTTTGAAGATTACAGTAATATTAGATTACCAGTAAAATTTAATCATAAAAAAAATAAAAATTTAATAAAAAGTAACGTTTCTAAACATCAATTCAAAAATTATATTGAGAAAGCAAAAAAATATATTGCCAAAGGTGATATATTTCAAGTTGTTTTAAGTCAGAGGTTTGAAAGAAAGATAAATAAAACGCCACTTGAGATTTACAATCACTTAAGATTGTCAAACCCTTCTCCATTCATGTTTTATTTCAATTATGGTGACTTTAAAATTCTTGGTAGCAGCCCAGAGATATTAGTTCGACTAAGAAATAATAAGATAACTATTCGTCCTATTGCAGGAACTAGACCGAGGGGAAAAACAAAAGCACAAGACGCTAAGTTTAAAAATGATCTTTTAAAAGATAAAAAAGAACTATCCGAACATCTTATGCTACTTGACCTTGGTAGAAATGATGTTGGTAAAGTATCAAAAATCAATACTGTTAAAGTGACAGAAAAATTTAATGTAGAAAAATATTCTCACGTTATGCATATTGTTTCGAATGTAGAGGGAGAATTTAATAACAAAAATTCAGTATTTGAGGCTTTGCTTTCTGGGTTTCCAGCGGGAACTGTAAGCGGTGCTCCAAAAATAAGAGCAATGGAAATTATTGATGAATTAGAAAAAAATAAAAGAAAACTTTATGCAGGTGGTATAGGATATTTTACCTCTACAAAAGAGTTTGATACTTGTATTACTCTAAGAACAGCTTTAATTAAAAATAATAAATTTTACGTTCAATCAGGTGCTGGAATAGTTGCTGATAGTGTTCCAGAAAGTGAGTATCAAGAAACTGTTAATAAAGCTAAAGCACTAATGAAAGCAGTTGACTAAATGAAAGTGCTACTGATAGATAATTATGACAGTTTTACTTATAACTTATTTCATTATATCTCAAAATTTAATTGCAAAGTTGATGTCGTACGTAACGATAAAATAAATTCAAAAGATATTGTTAGGAATAAATATAAAAAAATAGTTATTTCACCAGGTCCCGGTAATCCATCTCAAGCAGGAAATTGTCTAAAAATTATAAACGATCTTCATAAAGATTTTTCGATTTTGGGTGTTTGTTTAGGACATCAAATTATAGGACAGGCTTTTGGTAGTAAAATAATAAGAGCCAAAAAATTAATGCACGGAAAAATGAGTAAAATATATTTTAAAAAAAGTGGGATATTTAAAAATATTAGGCTACCATTTAATGGTACTAGGTATCATAGTCTTATTATTGATAAAAAAAACTTTCCAGCTTGCTTAAGTATTACAGCAGAAACAAAAGACAATATAATAATGGGTATAAGACATAATAAATACGATATACACGGTCTGCAATTCCATCCTGAGAGTATAAATACGAAAGTTGGTATGCAATTAATTAAAAATTATATAAATCTTTAGCTGCAATGACTGACTTTATTAAAAAACTAGAATCAAAAGAAAACCTTTCTTTTGAAGAGAGTATAAATCTTTTCTCAAATATTATGGAGGGTATATATGATGAAAATAACATTGTTAAGATTCTTGAATTTCTTTCTATCAAAGGTGAGACAAAAGATGAGTTAGCCGGTGGAATATTTGTAATGAGATCAAAGGCAACTGCTGTGAAAGCTCCTATAGGAACTATTGATACTTGTGGAACTGGAGGAGATGGCCAAAACTCTCTAAATATATCTACAGCCGCAGCAATCGTTTTAGCAAGTATGGGCTTAAAAGTTGCTAAACATGGTAATAAAGCAGTCTCGTCTAATTGCGGTTCAGCAGATGTGTTGGAAGCCTTAAAAATTAAAATAAACCTAAAACCAGATGAGGTTGAAAAATCTATAGAGAAAGTAAATTTTGCATTTATGTTTGCTCCAAATTATCATCAAGCAATGAAATATGTTTCAGGTGCTAGAAAAAAAATTGCCAAAAAAACAATTTTTAATTTAATTGGACCCTTAAGTAGTCCTGCGCAAGTTAAAAAACAAATCGTAGGAGTTTTTGATGAAAAATGGATGACACCATTTGCAGAAGCTTTAAAAGAAAATAAAGTTCAAAATGCAATGATTGTTCACAGTGAAGATGGAATGGATGAAATTTCTCCTTTTGCAAAAACTAAAATAATAGAACTTAATATCGGTAAAATAAAAAAATTTATAATTGATCCAAGTGAATTAAATATTTTAAATAAAAATAAAGACAATTTAAAAGGAAAAAATGCTGAATATAATGCTCAAAAAATAATTGACATTTACAAAGGTGAAGATAACGAGTTTTCAGATGCGGTTGCATTAAACGTCGGGGCTGGTTTAATAATAACAAATAAAGAAAAGAACTTCAAAGATTCTTATAATTCTGCAAAACAATATTTAAAATCAGGAAAAGTTTTCAATCATTTAAAAAAAATTCAGGATATTTAATGCAAAATGTTTTAGAAAAAATTATTGTACAAAAAAAACAAGACTTGGTACAAATAAAAAAAAAAAATTCTCTCTCTAGTATTGTTGAAAAAATAAGATTAACAAATAATTATTTAGACTTTAAAAAAACTTTAGTTGATCGTGAACAACAAAAACTTGTTTCTTTAATAGCGGAAATTAAAAAAGCTAGTCCCTCTGCGGGTGTCTTAGTTGAAGATTTTGATCATGTTAAAATTGCTGAATTGTACTCAACTAATGGTGCGGCTTGTCTGTCGGTACTGACCGAGGAGAAATTTTTTTTGGGTAACTTAAATTATATTAAGGACATAAAAAAAAAAATTAAAATTCCTATACTTGCTAAAGATTTTTTTATAGACCCTTATCAAGTGGCATATTCTAAAAGTTTTGGATGTGATTGTATTTTAATTATTCTTTCTGCTTTGTCGGAAGGACAGTCAGATGAAATTTATGATGAAGCTTTAAAAAATAATCTAAGCGTAATTGTAGAGGTCCATGACGAAAAAGAAGCTGAGTTTGCTCTAAAATACGAAGAAGCTATCATTGGTATAAACAATAGAGATCTTAAAAATTTACAAATTTCTTTAGACAACTCAGTTAAAATACAAAAAAGATTGAGCTCACATAAAGGTCCCGTAATTTCTGAAAGTGGAATAAAAGATCGAAAAGATGCACAATATATTTATGACAAGACTGGTATAAAAAACTTTCTAATCGGAGAATCACTTCTCGTTAGCGTTGAAAGTGAAAAATTAATTAAAGAAATATTATCAATTAACCTTTAAAATAGGGCTTAATTAACCATTGATATTAAAAGAGAACTTTTGTAGAACATGTATGTACAGGTTTTGTTCTTATGCTTACAAAAAAACAAAAAAATTTACTTCTTTATATAAATAAAAAAATTAGATCTACTGGTGTTTCTCCTTCGTATGAGGAAATGAAAGTTTCGCTCAACCTCAAGTCGAAATCTGGTATTCACCGACTTATTTCGGCATTAGAGGAAAGAGGATTTGTAAGAAGATTGGCGCACAAAGCTAGAGCGTTGGAAGTTGTAAAGTTACCAGAAAATGCAAGTGCAAATGATATATTTAACACTTTCACACCAAGTGTAATTAAAGGTGGTTTAGATGATAGCCCAAGTACAGTAAGTGAAATTTCCGTGCTAGGTAGCATTGCTGCAGGCACTCCAATTGAAGCAATACAACAAGAAGTTGATAGAATTGCATTACCAGAAAATTTACAAAATAACGGTGAGCATTACGGTCTGAAAGTTAAAGGTGATTCTATGATCGAAGCTGGAATTAATGATGGAGACACTGTAATTATCAAAAAAACTAGTAGTGTTGAGAGTGGACAAATAGCTGTGGTTTTAATTGACGACCAAGAAGCTACTTTAAAAAGAATTAGAAAAAAAGGTAATACGATAGCGCTAGAAGCGGCAAACAAAAATTATGAAACTAAAATATATGCTGCAACTAGAATAAAAATACAAGGGAAACTTGTCTCTTTGTATAGAAATTTTCACTAAAATAGTTTAATTAGATCACATGAGTTTTGTTTGTAGGTTTGCGCCCTCTCCTACTGGGCCTCTTCATATCGGTGGTGTTAGAACAGCTTTGTTTAATTGGCTGCTTGCTAAAAAAAATAATGGAAAATATTATTTGCGGATTGAAGATACTGACAAAGAAAGATCAAAAGATGAATTCAAAGATCAAATTATAAATTCACTGGCTTGGTTAGGTATTAAACATGACGGTAAAGAATATATTCAATCTAAAAATATTGATAAACATAAAGCTGTAGCAAATGAGTTGATTAAAAAAGGTCTTGCTTACCACTGTTATTGTTCGGTTGAAGAACTAGAAGAACAGAAAACTTTAGCTAAAAAGAAGAGCTTACCTTTTGTTTACAATCGAAAATGTAGAGATTTAAAAGATAAGAAAGATGAGCTAGCTGTTTTAAGATTTAAAAGTAAAATCTCAGGATCTGCTTTAATTAAAGATCTAGTTCAGGGAGATAAAAATATTTCAAACTCAACAATAGAAGATTTTATAATTTTAAGAAAAGATAAAACGCCAACTTATCAACTATCAGCAACTGTTGATGATCATGAAATGAAAGTTACACATGTCATTAGAGGAGATGATCATGTGATAAATTCTTTTAAGCAAAAACAAATCTATGAAGCTATGAGCTGGGATATTCCAAATTTTGCTCATATACCTTTAATACATAGCGACAAAGGGAAAAAATTGTCTAAAAGAGATAATGCCTCTACGTTAGAAGATTATAAAAAAATAGGAATTATGCCTGATGCACTACGAAACTACCTACTAAGACTAGGTTGGTCTCATAAGGATAAAGAAATATTTACTAAACAAGAAAGCATAGATCTATTTGATTTAAATGGTGTTGGGAAATCACCATCAAAACTTGATATGTCTAGAATACTTTCAATGAATGAAACTTATGTTAAATCAATAGATGAAAAAGAACTATTTAAGCTTTTTAAAGAATATGTTTCAAAATACAAAAAACCTTTTGATAGTTTCAAAGATGAAATACTCATTAAATGCATGGGGTTTTTGAAAAACAAAGCAAAAACACTAGAGGATATCTTTAATAATGCACAATACATAATTAATGATGAGGTAAACATTGCAGAAGAAGATCAAAAACTATTAGATGACCAATCTAAATTAATAATAAAAGATTTCATGTTTGAGTTTGAAAAACTTGCTTTATTAAATAAAGAAACTTTAGAACCATTAATTAAAATATTAATTGAAAAGCATAAAACCAATTTCAAAGGAGTTGGTCAACCGTTACGTATAGGGTTAACAGGTTCCAGGTTTGGCCCAGGTTTATATGATATAATTTTATCTCTTAATAAAACTGAAGTAGTTAAAAGATTAAGTGAAGTGTAATTGATGAAAGAAGTACTTAACTTGAAGAGACCACCTGATGTTGTTCCAGCTTGTGAAAAATGTGCTTACTTAAAAGGCGGGAAGTAATACTTTTAAATTAAACATTAATGAAAAAATATATTAATGTAATACAATCAATAGCATTCTGTGGACTTATTACGTTTATATTTTTAATTATTTCTTTGGAATTTTTAGAATGGGCAGTTAAATTTTCTTTTTGGGAAGGAGCCTTGGGTATATCGTATTTGTCACTCAACATATTTGGAAAATTAGCTGTTTTGTGGCTTTTAGGAATACCTCTTTATTTAATGAAAATAATATTTGATAGATAACAACATAACTACTATATAAAGAATCTAATGACTGGTTATTTAGCTTATTCAATTTATTCATATGTAGGATCTTTAATTAGCTGGAGAATTGAAAAATTATATAAAAGTCAAAGTGAAACAAAACAAATAAAAATTTGGATAATTTTGAAGAATATTTTTAGAGTAACGGGAACAGCACTTTTAGTTGCTCATTTGTTGTCATAATTGTATTAATATCAAAAAAGCTAAAGAAATTTATTAATTGCTTGGCTTGCTAACTTTGTAGACGAACTATTTATTTTTAAACTATTTATTATTTTTTCTGTTTTAATGATTTGATCTTTAATTTTTAAAGGAGACTCTAAATATGAGTTCACAACTTTATAAATATTTTCAGAATTACATTCTGACTGTAGAAGTTCTGGTATTATCTCATGGTTGGCAACAATATTAATGATATTCGCGTACTTAATTTTTACTAAAATTTTTATTATTAGAAAATTAATAAAATTTGTTTTGTAGATAATAATAGATGGAATTTTTGCATTGCACACTTCTAGTGAAACTGTTCCTGACTTTACAACTGCGAATATTGATTTTCTCAACAAGTGTGCTTTGATCTGACTATCACTAATAACTTCACAATTTGAAAGATCTGAGTGTTTGATGTAAGAATTTATTAATTCATTATGTTCGGTATTTGAATGGAAAACATATGTAATATCGATATATTTTTTTGACATAAGTTTAATAAAATTGAGTATTATTGGCATTAGCGTATTAATTTCGGAAATACGACTACCAGCAAACACTGATATTACAGCTTTATTTTTTCCAACTACTTGATTGATATCAATTTTGTATTCTTTTTTATCTTCTAACAATGGATGGCCTACAAAATCATAACTCATTTGTTCTTTTTCATAATATTTATTTTCAAAATAAAATAACAACAATATGTGATCAATAAATTTTTTTATTTTTTTTACTCTACCTTCTCTCCATACCCATACTTGTGGGGAAACATAATGAATGGTCTTAATCTTAGGGTTTTTTTTTTTTAATCTCTCAGCAACTCTTAAAGTAAAATCTGGGCTATCGACGGTGAAAAGAACATCTGGATTAAAATCTAAAATTGCTTTTACTGTTTCATTTATTTTAAAATTGATTTTTAATAAATTTAATACAACTTTTGTAAAACCAATATAGTTGATTTCTTTTAAATCGTAGATAGATTTAATACCTAAAGATTTAAGGTTGCTTCCTCCAACGCATAAATACTCAATTTCTGGATTAATTTTTTTTAAATCAATGATGACCTTAGATGCTAATTTATCACCAGATAGTTCTCCGGTGAGTACAAAAATTTTTTTCATTTTACCATAATAAACATTTTATTTTTATTTGCTGTTTTGATTAGCATCTTTATATCTAAACAAACATTTTGTTTGTTTTTTAAAACTATTCCTTTTAAGCGAGCTTTTTTACATTGTAATAAAGTTTTTAATCCGATTGTAGGTAAATCAATTCTGAGATCTTGTTTTTTTTTTGGGAATTTGATCAAAACACCATTAAGAGGTTTTTTTTTATTTTTTATTTCACTAAGCATTTTTTGCGTACCGCGATTTCCTTCTACTGCCATAATTTTATTGTTTCTAATAACGGTTCCTTGACTGAAGCTATGACTGTTCAATTTACTTAGGACCTGTATACCTTTTTTAATATCCGTTTTATCATTTAAATTAGGACTTATTTTTGTGTGCACTCCTTTTTTTAGGCTAAGATTAGGCGTAAAAAATAAAGAGTCTAAAGTTTTAATTTTTTCTTTTTTAAAAATATTGACTATCTCTTTCAATATAGCGGCGTCACCAATTTTAGAGGCTTTAATAATTAATGGAATATAAAATATACCTTTAATATCAAGTTTAAGTTTAGAAAAATTTGGTTTTACTACTTTGCCAGCAAAAATTACTTTTCTACAATTTTGATTCTTAAGAATGTTAATAATTTTTCCAATTTGACCGACTGATACGGTGTGTGAATTTTTATCTAATCTATAATTTTTATTTTTTGTTAGGTCAATAATTAAATATTTTTTTTTAATCTTTTTTATTTTCTTGAGAATTTCTTTTGGGAAGTTGGTTTCTCCAAATATTAATCCTATCATTTTTTTACTCTTTGCTTATTGGTAGGCAAATAGGTCTTTTTTTGTCTTTAGCAATAAAATCAATGACTTCGTTAATAAGTTCGTTATCTTTAAATTCAGCATTAATTTTACTTAAATTTTCGTGTAGGTTTTTAGATGAAAATATTAACTTATAAGCTTTATCAAGATCCATTATTTTTTTATTTTCATAATGTTTTCTTCTGAGGCCTATTAAATTTAATCCTTGAAGATGATTTCTGTTGCCAACTGATAAACCAAAAGGAATTACATCCTTTAATACTCCTGTCATTCCTCCAATCATGGCTAGTCTACCAATTCTGGTATATTGTTGTACTGCAGAATTGCCTCCTATTACAACTGAATCTTCGATTGTCACATGTCCTCCTAAAGGAACATTGTTAGCAATAATAACATTGTTTCCAACTTTACAATCGTGCGCGACATGAGAAGAGATCATAAATAAACAATTATTGCCTATTGTTGTTTCCCCTCCACCCCCTTCTGTACCCGGGTTAATTGTTACATATTCTCGAATTATATTATTCTCTCCGATTAGTAATTTATTAGGTTCATTTTTGTATTTAAGATCTTGAGGTGCTGTTCCAATGCTTGCAAATGGAAAAATTTTTGTTCCTTTGCCTATTTTAGTATTTCCCTCTATGTGAATATTTGAAATTAATTCGACGTCGTCATCTAATACTACTAATTCTCCAACTACACAGAAAGGTCCAATTTTAACATTTTTTCCAATTTTTGCATTCGTTGATATAATACTCGAACTATGTATCATTTTTTGTCTACTATAGTTGCAGACCACTCAGCGTCAGCCATCCTTTTTCCTTCTACTTTAGCTGTACCTTTATATTTCCAGACTCTTCCATGTGATCTTATGGCTTCAATTTCTAAGTGAAGTTCACAATCAGGAATAACAGGATTTCTAAATCTTGCTTTATCGACACCCATTAAAAAAACTAGTTTATTATTATATTCTTTAGGATCGATTCCATGAGCTGTGAGAGCAGCAGCAGCCTGACCAAATGCCTCCACTATTAATACCCCTGGCATAACAGGTTGGCCTGGAAAATGGCCTTGTACGAAAAAATCATTTTTTTTTACATACATGATAGCAGTAGCAGATTTTAAATGTACAATATTTATCAATTTATCAATTAGCAACATTGGTGCTCTATGAGGCAGCAAACTTTCAATCTTCGTCCTGTCTATCGAATTATTCATTTTTTTGAACTCCTTATAAAATCTTTTAAAGGTACAGCGGGATATCCCATTACTACTGTTCCGTTCTTTATATCTTTAACAACTCCACTACCACCACCAATTTTAACGTTGTTTCCTATTTTTAAATGACCGGAAACACCAGCTTGACCACCAATTGAAACACTATTACCTATAACTGAACTTCCTGCGAAACCTACTTGTCCTGCTATCATACAGTTATTTCCAATCTTGGTGTTGTGTGCCACATGAACCTGGTTGTCTAAAAAAGTATTTTCTCCTATAACTGTATCGTTGATAGAACCTCGATCAATTGTACAATTAGCTCCAATTTCTGCATTGTCTTTTATCACTACTTTGCCTATGTGAGGAAATCTTAAATTTTTTCCTTTAAAAGGAATAAAACCAAAGCCCTTTAATCCTATTTTACAACCATCTTGTATAACCACATTATTACCTATCAATGAATTTCTTAAAACTACTTGAGACCCAATAAAACAATTAGCACCAATTGAAATATTTTGCTCAATTATTGTATTATTACCTATGATAGTATTTTTACCTATTTTACAATTTTTTCCCACTAAAACATTGTTTCCAAATTTTACATTCAAATAGTTAGATTTTTTGGGTTTTTCTAATGAAGTGTCTAGACGATCAATATCTGCATTTGGGTAAAACATTCGTGTAACCTTACAGAGTTCAAAAAGTACACTTTCAACTACTATAGGAATACAGTCTTTGGGTAAAAAAAATTTAAGTCTTTTTATAGTTAAGCAATACCCAGCTTTGGTTGATGCAGCGGAATCTGTATAGTTATTGCTATCTAAAAAAGTTAAATCAAATTTTGAAGCATCATCTAAGCTTTTAACATCAAATATTTTTATTTTTTTATCAAATTTTAAATCTGGAAATATTTGACTAAGAACGAATGGTCCTTTTCGTTTAAAGAAAATATTCTTTCCCATTCAGATTAGTTTAGAGACGGAACTTTTTGATTTAATAATTCTATTATTTTATCAGTTATCTCTAATGTGGTATCTCCCAACACTACAGCTTTTTTTTCAACTACAAGTCCTATTTTATTATCTTCCATATACTTTTTCATAATTGGATTGATTGATTTCAATAAAGATTTTTTAGCGTTACTTCTTGATTTTGCAATATCTTCTAAAGCTTTTTTTCTGTCCCCTTGCAACTTTGCAACTTTTTTTCTAAGTACATCAATTTTTTTTTGGTATTCTTCTTTAGTTAATATTTTTTTTTTAGGAATTAAATCTGCTTCTTCTTTTCTTATATTCTTCTCTTGTAGTTTAAATTTATTAGATTCATTTTCAAATTTTTTTTTTAAATTTGCTTGTATTTGAGAGCCAGCCTTACTTTTATTTAAAACTTTATTAAAATCTATGAAATGAGTATTTCCAGAAAAAGAATTTGAAAAATAGAAGAAAAATATTGTTGTGAATAAAAATATTTTATTTTTAAAAATATTCATTTAAAAAGTTGTCCCAAGTCTAAAGCTAAATGTTTCAACGAGATCTGTAGCAGCTTTACTTATATTTTTAGAAAAAACAAAAGTCATTGGACCAAGTGGTGACAACCAACTTGTATTTGCTCCAATTGTGGATCTAATTTTATTCGAATCATCTACACTGTCACTGTAATCTACTTTCCATAAATTACCGAAATCTAAAAAAAGACCTACGTCTGTTTTAGTACTTTCAGGAAGGAAATTAGGAAGAGCGATCTCAAAATTGGTAGCCATAGCGTAATTACCACCAACGAAATCATTCCCATCTTTAGGTCCTACACTACCACCCTTGAAACCTCTTAGTCTTTTGGTAGATAGGTTTATTCTTTTACTTATTCTTATGTCTTTGTCATTTAATCCGTTTACAGCAGCTGAATAAAATTTAAATTTACCTATGTAATTTTCTGAAAAAGCTTTGTATTTACTCAACTGAAAAGAATTTTTTATATAAGGAGAGTCAGCGTAAATTGGGAGTGTTTGATTAAATGACGTGGAATATCCTTCTGTAGTGGCATAAACTCTATTTCGTTTATCTAAGGTTAGCCCATAATTAAAATTTAAATCAGTAAATGCTCCTTTTTGTTTTTTTAACGAATCAGAAGCACTGGCCTCAACTTTTAAATCGTCATGAGAAAGTGATAAAGAAGGAGCTATATAAACGTTGTTGTATTGTTCAAAGCTAGTTCCTAATCCCGTTGAAAAAATATCATTTTTAAATCCTGAGTTAGGTTTGTCATTTTTAGTAGTTGTAATGTGATAATTTAAAGAGTTACCAGAATAATTATAATTTGGATTATTAACCGTTATGCCCCCACTAAATGTTTCTGCACTAATATCAATATTTGTACTAACACCAATACCTTTCCCAAGCCAATTATTTTCGGTTACACTAAAAGCAAAACTACCTCCATTTGTACCTAAACCTGCTCCAGCGCTAATCTCTCCAGTTGGTTTTTCCTCTACCGTTACATCTATTAACTTTAAAGCTTTGTTACTACCATTGGTTACATTAGTCTTAACTACCCCAAAAATGTTTTTTGCCTTAATTCGTGCTACAGATTGATCAAGTTTTAAATCATTAAAGGGATCACCTTCATCCAATAAAAGTTCACCACGTATAACGCTTTCATCTGTAACTGTATTGCCCAATATATTTATTTTCTCGACTAATAATTTTTCACCTTCAAAAATATTAATTTTTATTTCAATTGTATTTTCTTCTAAAATTTCATTTACAGAGTGTTCGATAAACTGAAGATCTTTGGAAGCGATTAAAATATCTAGTTCATCCAGTAATTTTTTTACGGTAAATGGTGAGTAATATTGACCGACAACTTTGACGAATTTTTTATTTAAATCTAAAAATAATTTTTTATCTAAAACTTGACTTACATTGGTAGAAATTTTATTTACTATAAATCGGTTACCAGCATTTATTGAGTAGGTAAGTATTGTAGAGTTGTCTTCGCTAATTTCTGCGTTATTGCTTAATACTTGAACGTCATAATAACCTAAAGATTTATAATAATTAACCAGTAATCTTTTATCGAGTTCAATATTTTGTAAGCTTAAAAAAGTATTTTTAGATAAGAACTTCCAAAATTTACTTTCTTCTGAGGCAATGATGTCTCTTAATCTTTTTTCTTTAATTTTTTTATCTCCTATAAAATTTATTTTTTTAATATCAGTTTTTTTACCTTTATCTATAAAATATATTAGATTGATTCTATTTTCTCCAAAATTTTTTACTTTAGCTTCAACAGTCATAAAATTAAAACCTATTGAGGCGTATAGTTTTTTTATTTGGCTAATATCTTCAGTTAATTTATTTTTTATAAAACTACCTTTGGATTTTAAGAATAGAGTTTTTAAAACTTTTTCTTGAACCGATTTTGATTTTTCACCATCTAGTGAAATAGAATTGATAACTGGATATTCTTTGACGGAAATAGTTAAAACTTTGTTGGATAAAGAAATTTTAACATCTTCAAAAAAGTCAGTGCTGTATAAATTTTTCAAAATTTTATCTATGTCAAATTTTGTATAATCTTTATTTAAGTCAATCTCACCATAAACCTTTATAGTTTCCTTGCTTATTCTGTCGTTACCTTTTATTTCAATATTTTGAACTATTTCCGCATGAAGCTGTATGTTTAAAAAGATAAAGATGATTAAAATATATTTATACATTTAGTTATTAACTATTATTTTTAATAATTTGATAAGAAACATTTCTTGCCCAACTATCGATTTTATAAATATTATTTATACTATTGGAGTGCATATTTGAAGTTTTAATATAGTTTTTATCTTTTAAAACAAGTTTCAAATAGTTAAAAATATCATCAAAAAAGATGTTATTTTTTAAAAATTCATCAACAAATATTTCGTTAGCTGCATTTATAATAATAGGAGCTGATCTATTGCTGTTCATTTTGGGTATTAACTGTAAAGTTGTGAATTTATTTTTATCCGCTGGAAAAAATTCCAATTTTTGATCTGCAAAATTTTTTATGCCTTTCTCTTGAAAATATTTAGAGTAAATAATTTTGCTATCAAATAAAGCGTTTGAAATTGGTATTTTCATATCTGGTGTGTGATAAAGAAAATATGTTGTACCATTTTTAAATGTTACTATTGCATGGACTAGCGACTGAGGATGAACAATAATTTCATATGTGTCTAGACTAAAAGGAAATAGTTTTAACGCTTCAGTTAATTCCAATACCTTGTTCATTAAAGTTGCGGAATCTACAGAAATTTTTTTACCCATTTTCCATTTAGGATGTTTGATGGCGTCTTTAGGTTTTACGTACCTAAATTTATTTTTATTTAGTTTTAAAAAGGGACCACCAGATGCGGTAATATAAATTTTTTTTATTTGTTCTTTTGGATGCTGTCTTATCAACTCTGAAATAGAAAAGTGCTCTGAGTCTATAGGAACTAAATTTGTATTATGTTTAATGGCTTTTTTTTTTATTAAATTCCAACCACACACAATCGATTCTTTATTTGCTAGAAGAATTTTTTTGCTTAAACCTATAAAAGACAATGTTGGCTCCAGTCCTGCTATACCTGGTATTGCAGAAACTGTTATATCTACAATTTTAATATATTTTTCTATTTTTTTAAGACTATTTAAAATAATTGTTTGCTTAAATTTATTTTTTTTTTTTATTTTAATAAAAGTTGATACATCATTAATGACAACTACTTTGGGTTTAAAATTCTTAATCTGTGATAAAATTTTTGAGTTATTGGAGTTAGCAATAATTAACACGACTTTAAATTTTTTTGTTTTTTTAATAATCTCTAAGGTCGATTGACCAATAGATCCTGTGGATCCAAGTATTGCTACTGTTTTGAGTCTCATTCTAAATTATACCAATTTTTTTTAGTACAAAACTAAATATTAAAACAAAAATTAGTCCATCTATACGGTCAAGCACACCGCCGTGGCCAGGCAAAATATTACTTATATTTTTGATCTTAATTTTTCGTTTACAGTAAGAAACAGCTAGGTCACCGGATTGGCAAGTAATTGAGATTAAAATATTTATTATCAAAAATTTTAACTGGTTAAAATCAATTAAATTTTCATTTAAGAAAAAAATTTGCAAAAAATTTGAAGCTGGGATTGACAGAAGACTAAAAAAAATAGATCCGATTGAGCCTGAGTATGTTTTGTTTGGACTTATTTTAGTAAGTTTTTTTCCTTTAAAGGTTTTACCAAAAACATAGCCACCTATATCTGATAAAAAAGTTGTTGCTAAAATCCAATAGATAAGGATTAGTGAGTAATCTGTATTTCCTCGCAAGTAATAAAAAGAAAATAACGCTAAAGATATAGTGCTAACTGAAATAAAAATAAATAATAAATTTTTTGTATTTTTAATTATCTCATAAAATGACAATAGATAGATACTAGTCAGAAATACCAATAGATAAACACCAGTATTGTACGTAGAGAAGATCAGAATTGGAAGAAGAGCTAAGGCAGTTAATATTCTTTTTGTTAAATCAAAATTCATTCTAAACAGCTCCATAATTTCTTTTAATTTTATGATATTTTTTTATTATTTTATTTAAATCATTTCTTGTAAAATCAGGCCATAATTTGTCTAGAAAAAAAATTTCTGCATAGGCTAATTGCCAAAGCATAAAATTACTTAATCTTTTTTGACCACCTGTGCGAACGAGAATATCAGGAAAAGATGATCTTATATATAAATTATTATCAATATTTTTTTCTGTTATTTTCTTAGACTTTGAGTTTAGTTTTTTTATAGAATCTATAATTTCATTTTTAGATCCATAGTTAATAGCTAAGTTAATTGTCAAGTTTTTATTTTTTTTTGTTTTTTTTACTGCAGACTGTAGGGTTTTTTTTATTTCATCAGGTAGATCTCTTAGGCGACCTAATATGTTAATTTTTATTTTATTTTTGGTAATATTATTAATTTCTTTTTTAAAATATATTTTTATTAAATTAAATAAATAATTTATTTCAGATTTAGGTCTTTTCCAATTTTCGCTAGAAAAAACATAAAATGTTATGATGGGTATTTTAAGTGAAATTGAAACTTGTACCATTTTTTGTACAGTTTTAACGCCTTCTAGATGTCCATAATTTCTGCTTCTTTTCTTCTTTAAGCCCCATCTTCCATTGCCATCCATTATAAAGGCAACGTGATTAAGGTTGTTCATACTTGAAGTATTTCTTTTTCTTTCTCTTGAGAAATTTTATCTATACTTAAAATATTGTCATCAGTTATTTTTTGTATATTTTTTTCAAATATTTTATTTTCATCTTCACTTATTTTTTTATCTTTAATAAGTTTTTTTAATTCATCATTTGCTTCTCTTCTTATATTTCTAATAGAAACTTTGTTTTTTTCAGCAACATTTTTTGAAACTTTTATTAAGTCTTTTCTTCGCTCTTCTGTGAGATCTGGTATTCTAATTCGTAAAACAGACCCATCTATTTGTGGGTTAATTCCTAAATCAGATTTTTGTATAGCACTATCAACTGCTTTAATATTTGTCTGGTCCCAAACTTGAATTGTTATCAGTCTTGCTTCTGGAACGCTTACACTTGCCAATTGATTTATAGGCATCATTTGCCCGTAGACATCGACTTTTATCATGTCTAGCATTGCTGCATTGGCTCTTCCCGTTCTTAGTGAAGAAAGATCTTTTACGTAAGACTGAATTGTTTTTTCCATTTTACTGGAGTAGTTTTTTTCATCAAACTCTGAGCTCATAATTAAACACCTTCACCAACTTTATATCTTATAAAATCTAATATTTCGATACTACTATCTTTTAGTATATCTGAAACTTTTTTTTTGGGGTCCATAATCCATACCTGATTAATTAATGTATTATCTGAGATAAACTTATTAATTTTTCCTTTTGCAATTTTTTCAATCATTTCAGGTGGTTTACCGGAATTTAAAAGTTCTGCTTTAATAATTTCCATTTCTTTGTCCACAATGTTCTTGTCTAAACTCTCTCTATCAAGAGCTGTAGGGGATAAAGCTGAAACATGCATTGCAATTTTTTTTCCTAGATCGTCCTCTTTAGAGGTTTTAACAATCGATATTATTTTACCTACTTTATCTTCTAAAGCACCGTGAATATAAAATGAATTTTTTCCATTTAAATTGTCAAAAAAAACAGATCTTCTTATTGTTATTTTCTCTCCCATTTTTGCAATTAAATCTATTAAATTTGTTTCAACAGAAAGCTTATTCTTCATATTCGCTCTATTTATTTTTGATAAATCAGATTTATTTTCAAAATTTATTAATGAAACTTCTTTGCAAAAAGAAATAAACACATCATTTTTTGCAACAAAATCTGTTTCGCTATTAATTTCAATTAACGAAACTTCACCATCTTTTTCTTGTAAAAGGCACAATCCTTCAGATGCCGTTCTACTCATTTTGTTTGATGCTTTTGCTATTCCTTTTTTTCTTAGAAATTCAATGGCTTTTTCTATGTCACCACTTGATTCATCGATGGCAAGTTTGCAGTCCTTAAAACCAACACCTGTGAGTTGTCTAAGTTTTTTTACACTTTCAAGTAAATCTTTGCTGGGCATAAAATAGATTTTAATTAAATACTTTTTTCTTCAGTTTTTTTTACAACAGTTTCTGCATTTAATTTTTTGTTTTTTGATTTTTCTTTTGAGTCATCAATAGGTTTGATTTCAATAAATTTAGATGCGTTAATAATTGTATTCTTTAGTAGGTCACAGTAAAGGTTGATGGACCTTCTTGCGTCGTCGTTACCTGGAATTGGAAAATGTATATCCGTTGGATCTGAGTTGGTATCTAGAATAGCTACAATTGGTATGTTAAGTTTTTTCGCTTCAGCGACTGCTAAAGACTCAATGTTTGTGTCTATAATAAAAATTAGCTGAGGCAACTTCTTCATATCAGCTATACCGCCTAGTGATCTTTGAAGTTTTTCTTTTTCTTTGCTTCGTTTTAAAATTTCTTTTTTTGTAAAACCAGTGTCTTCTTTTGAAAGGGTTTCTTCAAGCATTTTCAATCTTTTAATTGAATTTTGAATAGTATTCCAATTAGTTAACATTCCACCAAGCCATCTATAGTTTACATAAAACTGATTAGTTTCTTTTGCTAAATTCAATATTTGTTCTGAGGCTTGTTTTTTAGTGGAAACGATTAATATTTTACCACCACTTGAAATGCACTTATATATTTCTGCTAAAGCGTTTTTAAAAAAGACGACTGTTTGAGTGAGATCAATTATGTGAATTGAGTTTTTTTCGCCAAAAATAAACTTTTTCATTTTTGGATTCCACCTTAATGTCTTGTGGCCTAAATGTACGCCAGCTTCTAATAATTGTTTAATATTTACTTCTGGTATATTCATATTTTTTTCCGGTTAATCCACCACAGCAAACCTCTTGCGAGACCGGTAGGATTTTACTCCTTAACGCTGTGTGCGAAATTACGCTTTTCATATATTTAAAGAGAGCACAAATCAAGTCACTAAAAACTTATTTTTTTAACATATTCCTTGTTTTTAATTAGGCTAAACAAATTAAAATCGAACTTCCTCGTATTTTCAAGCTCAAAGGAGTAATTTTTATTTTTATCTTTTAGAATGACATTAATTTTAGTTTCACCATTATTCTTCAAAAGCTCATTAAGTTCTTTTAGTTTTTCACTGTTATTTAGCTCTATAGAAACATTTTCATAAGTTTTATTAACTAATTCAGAAAGATCGACTATTTTTCTGATATTAACTCGCATTAAACTATTTTCATCTGTATTTTTTTCTTTATAAAGAGTTAAAATAAAAGAGTTGGACTCTTTTAATTTATCCCTATTGGAAGAAAAAAGTTCAGAAAATAGAAATATTTCAAATTCACTTTTATTATCACTAAACTTTATAATTGCATAAGAATTTCCTTTTGCACTCTTTTTTTCTTGAATAGACATAATTGTTCCCGCAATAAGAGACTCTGTCTTATTTCCGTTTAAAAAGTCTTTGTAAGACTCAATTTCAAGCTGAGTAAAAAATTCTTTATACTCATTTAAAGGATGATCTGAAATATAAAATCCCAAGGAAACAAATTCTTCACTTAACAACTCTTTTTTAGTCCATGGTTTAGTTGGGTAAAATTCAAATATTTCATTATCTTCGTTGTTTGTAGAATTAAAAAGGTTTGTTTGATTGCTTACTTTTTCATCATATTTACTCTTTATTGTTTGAATAATTTTAGGTATCGCTTCAAATAACTTTTTTCTATTCAGGTCAATTTCATCAAATGCACCAGCTTTAACAAGTCCTTCGAGCTGCAATTTGTTCACATCTTTTGGGTCAACTCGATTAATAAAATCTGTGAATGTTTTAAACTTTCCATTTTTTTCTCTTTCTTTTACAATGTTTGATATAGCTTCATAACCCACACTTTTAATAGCTCCCAACCCATATAATATTTTATTTGTGTCTGGTTTGAATTCAGCAAAACAACTATTTATAGAAGGTCTAATAACCTCAACTTTTAATCTTTTTAGTTCCTCGACATATTCCCTGAGTTTACTTGTGTTAGTTAAGGATGTGGACATTGAAGCAGCTATAAACTCTTCCTTGTGATAGGTTTTCAAATAAGCAGTTTGAAATGCAATTAGTGCATAAGCTACAGCGTGACTTTTGTTAAAACCATAGTCAGCAAAAGGTTCAATTTTAGTAAAAACATAATTAGCTACGTCTTTTTTAATGCCATTTTTTAATGCTCCCGAAATAAATTTTTCTTTTTGCTTTTCAAGTTCTGCTCTTTTTTTTTTACCCATTGCTCTTCTTAAAATATCAGCTTCTCCAGCTGTAAAGCCAGCAAGTGTTTGAGCGATTTGCATTACTTGCTCTTGATAAATTATAATTCCATAAGTTGGTTTTAAAATCTTCTCTAAAGTTTCGTGAATATAATCAGGTGTTTTTTGTCCATTTTTACACTCGTTGTATGTAGGAATATTGCTCATCGGTCCTGGTCTATAAAGAGCAACTAGGGCTACAATATCATTAAACTCTGTTGGTTTCATTTGACGTAAGGTAGCCCTTACACCTGTGCTTTCTAACTGAAATAATCCTGTAGTCTCTCCAGTAGATAGTAATTTAAAAACATTCTGGTCTTGTAAATCAATTTTACTAATATCAAGTTTTATATTTTTTAGACTTAACATTTTAATTGTTTTGCTGATTACGGTAAGAGCAGTAAGACCAAGTATATCAAACTTTACTAAACCTGCGTTTTCTGAAGAGTGCATATCAAACTGTGTGGACGGTAGTATTAAATTAGCAGAATGATCTTTATACAGAGGAACTTGCTCAGATAAATTTTCACCTGCAATAACAACTCCAGCTGCATGTGTGGCCATATTTCTGTTTAATCCCTCAACTTTTAATGAAAGTTCAATTAATTTTTCAACTTTCTTATTGGTTCTGATTTCTTCTTTGAACCTTGGTTCTCTATCGATTGATTCTTGTAGGGATAAAGGTCGCGATGGATCAAATGGAATCATTTTACTAATTTTATCTACATGCCCATAAGGCATACCAAGTACTCTTCCAATATCCCTAATTGCCATTCTAGCTTTTAGTTTTCCAAAAGTAATGATATGAGCAACACCATTTTTATATTTAGATTTTAAATATTCAAAAACTAAATTTCTTTTTTCTTCACAAAAATCTATATCAAAATCAGGCATTGAAATTCTATCTGGATTTAAAAATCTTTCAAATATCAGATCAAATTCAATTGGGTCTACATCAGTGATATCTAAGCAATACGCAACTAAGGATCCAGCTCCTGACCCCCTACCAGGACCTACGGGAATGTGTTTTTTTTTTGCCCAACGAATGTAATCAGATACAATTAAAAAATAACCTGGGTAATTCATTGAATTTATAATATTTAATTCATGAAACAGTCTATCTTCGTAAAGTTTTAGTGCTTCATTTTTGTCAAGTTTTGAATTTCTCTTTAATACATAGTTCTCTAATCTATTCTTTAAACCTTTTTTTGCTTGCGTTAATAGCTCATCTTCAACGGTAATATTATTTTCTGTTTTTATTGTAGGTAAAACTGGTGCTGATTTTTCAGGTTTAAAATTAAATCTATAAGGAAAATTGTAATTATTTTCTAGTGCTTCTGGAATATCGTTAAACAAAGTTACTATATCTTCATTTTTTTTGATAAAATGTTGGTCGCTAAACTTTAGTCTATTTGGATTATCTACAAAGTTTTTTTGGCCTACACAAATTAGAGCATCATGGGCCTCGTACATTTCTTTTTTTAGATAGAATACTTCTTGAGTAGCTATTAAAGGTATTTGGTTTGACTCAGAAATTTTAATAATAAAATTTTCATAATTTTCTTCACCTTCTTCATTGTGTCTTTGTATTTCTAGATAAAATCTACCTTTAAATATATTTTTTAATTCCTTAATCGCTTCTTCTATTTGCTTTAATTTGTTAAGTTTGAACAATTTGCCAAAGAGTCCATGATGATTACCGCTTAATAATATTAAGCCATCATTGATTTCTTTAAACACATTAATTTTACAATGGGCATCTGTTTTTTCATCAGAGTCTAAATAACTTTTAGATGATAATTTAATTAAATTTTTATATCCATCTGAAGTACAAGCAAATAAAGGTAATTTTCCGATAGAATTTTCTAAGGAGAAATTAATTTGCGTGCCTGTTATAGGATGTGTTCCAATCTTACTAAGCTTCTCAGCAAATTCTAGTGCACCGCACAAATTATAGCTATCACAAATACCTATACTTGAAACTTTATTTTCCTTGCAATGATTTGCTAAATCATCAATTTTAATCGCACCTTCACAAATAGAATATTGAGTGTGAATTTTAAAATTATTAAATATTTTAACATTAGACATTGGCTCTTTTTATAT
>Ga0308013_10000263_pt1 | contig 29629 bp, 30 predicted proteins | sample Neamet181_FD_203131 | JGI IMG/M metagenome (GOLD analysis project Ga0308013, IMG submission 203131) | Marine microbial communities from water near the shore, Antarctic Ocean - #181 | ecosystem: Environmental > Aquatic > Marine > Unclassified | place: Southern Ocean | collected 2014-07-25
GTAGGCTTAATAGTAACCGTTGGAGAGAAGCCGTAACGCTGAAGCTTAACGCCTTTACGATGACTCCCTGAATGCTCATATAAGCCATTCATTCGAACAGCCACCTTGTCATTGATAACATAACCTGTATCAAGGCTCATTCTCTTATGATTATACGACCCACCCGAGAATTTAAGTTCTTGTTTTGGGTTCCAGTTTGCTTGTTTTCGGACCCGGTTAAATATACCGCCCGAACCAGCACGACCAAAAATCAGAGCATTCGGCCCTTTTATGACCTCAATCTTTTCAACATTGTAAAAGTCACGATAATGCTGAACATCGTCACGTACTCCATCAACATAAAAATCTCCGGTATTTCTCTGGCCACGAAAAACCAATGCATCACGATTTCCTTCACCAGATGAAAGACCGATACCAGGTACGTAGGCAACAGCATCCATTACACTAAGTGGCATCCGATCTGCGATTTCTTTCGCTGATATAGTCGTTATGGACATCGGAGTATCACGTACTAAAATATCTTGGCCTTTATTCAACGCATTACTTACCAAGTTTGGCTGATGATATCCATAATCAACGTCTCCCGCTACAGTTACTCCAGGAAGCACCACCGCGCCTTCTGTAGACCCAGATGCTGCTGCTACTGCAGCTTTCTGTATGATGTAACTACTAGCGATTGGGTTTAGGGAGGCCTGCTTTACTGCCTGCAGTCCACTTCCCTTCAAGAGAATAGCCAGCCCCTTCCTTGCAGAATATGTACCCTTCACTCCAGCTGACGTAATGCCCTCTAATTTTGCAGCATCAAAATCAATATCTATTCCAGACTGCTTCACATACTGCCCTAGTGCAGTGCTCATTGAGCCGCCAGGGATATCGTATGTTTCATTCTTGATTTTTGAGAGAGTGTTTGCCACTCCATCAAAAGTTTCCTCGATGCCGGAAGAAAGGCCTATAACTTTTTCAAAGGTTCCTGCATTAACCACCTCATCCAATGAGGCAGCAATAGCTTTACCAGGTAAAGCTACTGTAGCTAATCCAAATAAGGCTAATGAAAAGAATAAATTTTTTGTAAAGCTACTTTTTAAATAGTTCATAGTAGTACTCTCATAAAAAAACAACAAAAAAAATGGGTGGCTTGCTTAAGGAAGTTAAGCTGGCTTGCCGCGTTTTATCTTATAAAGACTGGCTTGCTAAAGGGAGTTAGCTGGCTTGCCAAGTTTTTCCTAAAAATACCCAACTAAGAGCTGGCTTGCTTAAGGGAGTTAAGCTGGCTTGCCAAGTTCCACCAGACTAGGAAATCTGGTGACTACGAAAAAATTATCTCTATCTAGCTTACAAATATCTCAAAAACTAATTTCTATAATAAAAAAAGGCTGGCTTGCTCAAAGGGAGTTCGAGCTGGCTTGCCAAGGTCCGCCAGACTAGGAAATCTGGCAGCTACGAAAAAATTATCTCAAATAAACTTCACAACTAGAATCTAACTGCAAATGAGAATGATTCGTTATTATATTACCAAATGAAATATTTGCAAGCTTAATCTTATAATTTGTTTAAATTTCCCAGAATTCTTAGTTAAAGCATTAATAATCATTACTTTATATAATTTACTTGCAATTCTAAAATAATAGTTTATTATTGATAATGATTATCATTCGTAATAACTTGGTAGATAGTTACCAGGTTTAGATTAATTTAATGTAAATATTTGGTAAATTTATTGTTGCTACTAAGTAGCTACCCTAAGCCAACCATAATTTAGCAAGCCAGTCTTAATTCCAAGATCAGCCAGCCTCTTTCAGCTACTTATAAGGAGTTAAAACTGTGAGCCACCCCCAAAAGTATCTTTTAGATTCTACTGCTCCTATCGTGAATCAGGCCCTGGATCAGACGAAGGAATTTAAGTTCTCGCACTTCCGTCATAGAGCAGATATTAAACTTAAGCACTTAATAAGAAACATTGTTAGCAATACCTTATATCTCAAAGATATTTGTAACTCACTAATATATAAATTTAATCGATGCAAAATAACCAGACTATCCGAGGCGAATTGGATGCCCCTTATTAAGGTCACTACTGCGCATTCTCCTGCAGCAGGCACATCAAGTAGCCGCACCTATAATAAGATTCAAATTAATTGTCCTGATATCTCAAATAAATGTGTTTTGTGTGTTGGTGGGCGTGGCAAGCTATATCCTGAATATCGTTGCCTGATCGAGTCACTAGGAGGGAATTTACTGATTTATCGTGGTAATCAGAAAGGCGATACGGATCGCTTACCTGATCTTCTAACTTGTGCAGATATGGTTATTTGCCCAGTTGATTGTGTAAACCATGAAACTTACTTTGCTGTAAAACATTTTTGTAGAAAATCTGGCAAACCATGCGTGCTGCTAGATCGTTGTGACCTAACCACCTTTGGTAAGGGAGTAGAAAATCTGGCAAACCATGCGCGCTGCTAGATCGTTGTGACCTAACGACCCTTGGCAAGGGAGTAGAACACTGACCAACATTCCCACATAAATAATAAGGAAAATTTTATTACAAGCTCAGTCGAAACGACTGAACCAGAACAGAGTTACATTTGACTTTGAAGCCAGTTCTGAGTACCAACCTTATGCATTACATCCAATTGCGTTTCCAACCAGTCGATATGCTCTTCCGTATCTTCCATGATTTTCTTGAACAATTCTCTTGAGACATAGTCCTTAGCACCTTCACACGCGGTAATTGCAATTGTTAGATCATCACGTGAAGCCAACTCTAGCTTGAGATCACATGCCACACATTCCTCTGTTTTCTCACCAATCATAAGCTTTCCTAACTCCTGCAGGTTAGGGAGCCCTTCCAGAAATAAGATCCGTTCAATAATCAGATCAGCGTGCTTCATCTCTTCTATAGACTCATCGTATTCGTGCTTACCAAGACCGATAAATCCCCAATTTTTATACATACGTGCATGTAAAAAATACTGGTTAACTGCGGTCAACTCATGGCGTAACTGATTGTTTAATAGTTTGATAATCTCTGGATTGCCTATCATATCTGCCTCCTCAGGCTGCATAAAAGGATATGCCGAGTAGGTTCAGAGTGTTACGACTGCTATCTATGCTTGCGCAACAACTCTTGCTCTAATACCTCTCGTGCATGGGCAGCGCATAAACCGCATTGCTCACTCACTCCAAGGCAGGCTCTCAGATCCTTCATCCGGTCAGCACCATCACAAACAGCCTTACGGATTGCGGTATCAGTTACACCTCTGCAGATACAAATATACATGATAAGCGTGTTAAGTCTACTATTTAGTTAAAATCAACTTGCCATTGCGCGTACAACGCAAATGGTACTGATCACCTTTATGCAGGATAAAAATCTCTTTTCCATTCTGCAACAACTCATGGCTATGAATAGTTTTGTGTCGATTTGGCGAATTAAGATTATTTGTCGTTTCCATTGCAATAGGCTCTTTTGTTAATTCAGTTTTAAGCTCAGTCATTAATCAATTTACTAGCTGGCTATGTTTCATCTTTAAAATTCAACTAGCTGGCTCGTTCTACTGTGAATGTTTTTAGATGTTACTTCATTTCAATAGTTTCTATAATGTGGCAAATTGTCGCATTGATTAATAATGAGAACCATTCGTATTTGTATTTATAACATCATTTACTTTCCATTACAAACCCTAAAAATTTTCCAAGAGAACAAAAACAATAAAACAAATACATATCAATATGTTATATTATTTTTGTAGAAAATATTAACCCCTATTTACTGTATTTCTCTATTTAAAATAATAATAGCCATATATTTAGAATGCAAAGATATGCCCTCCACCATATAACTAGCAAGGTTACGATTGCAGATAATGAGATAAAGATAAATGCAATCCGGGCACAAGGAGCGGGCGGGCAGAATGTAAATAAAGTTTCTAATGCAATTCATTTGCGTTTTTCTATTAATTCCTCATCCCTGCCGGACCCTCTTAAAGAACGTCTATTACAATTAAATGATCAGCGTATTAATTCTGAAGGCGTTATTGTAATTAAGGCGCAGCAATACCGTAGTAAGGAAAAAAATCGGGACGAGGCTTTAAAAAGATTATTTAAACTAATTGGAAGCGTATCGAGCGTACCCAGGAAACGTAGAGTAACAAGACCCACTATGAGTTCTAATAGAAAGCGTCTAGATAGTAAGACACGTCATGGACAGATTAAAACCATGAGAAGAAAAATTGAAGATTAGCCTCTCTTGTAATAGACAACCCGAGCCGACCATATAGTTAAGCAATTTAACCCTAATCGTAATTTCTCTGATTATTCAAGCTATTTTTACTTCTTTAACTAATACTAGGCTCTTCATGTCTCCACAATTAAACTAAGTGGTTGGGGTATAATCTTACTATTCTAAATTATGTGTTGTCGGAAATTACATGCCTATTTACGAATACCAGTGCGGGCCTTGTGGCACTAAAAAAGAACACTTGCAAAAATTAAGTGATGAGCCTATTCCAGTTTGCCCCACATGTGGCAGCAATACTTATACTAAGCTTATTTCTGCTGCCGGTTTTCAGTTAAAAGGTAGCGGCTGGTACGCCACTGATTTCAAAAATGGGCCTCAATCAAAGCCAAAAACCGAAGTGAAGAATGAGTCTATGTCTGGAACCAAGCCTAAAACTACACCCAATCCTGCGCCAAAAGCCAGTACACCTTCTACTACAAAATAAATGTCTTGCAGGGATAATCATTCAATATGAAACGCTATTTTATTACCGGACTTCTTATCTGGGTACCTATAGGCCTGACCGCTTGGGTTCTTAAATTTTTGATTAGCACTATGGATCAATCTCTGCTCCTGCTACCTGACAAATTTCAGCCTGAGGTACTACTAGGTATGAATGTCTATGGAGTTGGTACGATTCTTACACTGCTCGTTGTATTCATAACCGGCATAATGACTGCAAATATTATTGGCCAAAAGCTGCTCGTATTCTGGGAAGGAGTGCTATGGCGTATACCGGTAGTTAAATCAATTTACTGGAGCATTAAGCAAGTAAGTGACACTATATTCTCAAGTAAAGGAGAGGCCTTCCGTAAAGCGTTACTGGTTCAGTACCCACGTGAGGGTGCGTGGACAATTGCATTTATGACAGGACAACCCGGTGGGGATGTTGCTAATCACCTGAAGGGGGATTACATAAGCATCTATGTTCCTACTACACCTAACCCTACATCAGGATTCTTCCTAATGATGCTGAGAAGTGACGTAATTGAGCTTGATATGAGCGTAGATGAAGCACTGAAGTATATTATTTCCATGGGTGTTGTCTCGCCTAGTGGGAACGATAAAACCTTGATCAACGAAACAGATAGCGAAAAGAAATAATATGCGCACCAATTACTGCGGTCTCATTGGCACCCAATACCTTAATCAAACCGTGACACTATTTGGCTGGGTACACCGCCGCCGTGATCACGGAGGTGTAATTTTTATTGATATGCGCGATCGTGAAGGTCTAGTACAAATTGTATGTGATCCAGATAACGTATTGGCATTCCAGAGTGCGGAAAAAATTCGAAACGAGTTCGTTCTTAAAATTACTGGATTAGTTCGCCACCGCCCGGAAGGGACTATCAATACAAACCTTATAAGTGGAGAGATTGAAGTACTGACAAAATCAATCGAGATTCTTAACACCTCTCTGACGCCACCCTTCATGATGGATGACGAAAATCTTAGTGAGACTGTCCGCCTGGAACATCGTTATCTTGATCTTAGACGGCCACAGATGCAGAAAAATTTACGATTACGCCACAAAGTTACAATGGAAATTCGTAAATTTCTGGACCAACAGGATTTTATTGATGTGGAAACACCGATACTAACCAAATCAACCCCGGAAGGAGCACGTGATTATCTGGTGGCGTCACGCACAAATCCCGGACATTTTTTTGCGCTTCCACAATCACCGCAATTATTTAAACAGCTGCTCATGGTTTCAGGGTTTGATCGGTACTACCAGATTACAAGATGCTTTCGTGATGAAGATCTTCGTGCCGACCGTCAACCAGAATTTACACAGATTGATATCGAGACATCTTTCCTCAAAGAACCTGAGATTATGGTGCTGATGGAAGAAATGATCTGTAATTTATTCAACAATGTATTACAAATTAAGCTGCAATCCCCTTTTCCACGTATGGCATTTTCTGAGGCCATGTTGAAATATGGATCTGATAAACCTGATTTGCGAATACCGTTAATACTCACAGAACTTACCGATGCCATGAAGGAAGTAGAGTTCAAGGTATTCCGTGACGCTGCGCAGAAACCAGGTGGGCGTATAGCAGCACTATGTGTGCCTCAGGGTAGCAAGCTGTCTCGTAAAGAAATTGATGACTATACTAATTTTGTTGGGATCTATGGTGCAAAAGGACTTGCCTATATCAAGGTCAATTCTCTTGAAAAAGGGCTTGAGGGATTACAGTCCCCAATATTGAAATTCTTACCAGAAGAAACAGTAAAGATTATCCTTGAACGTACAGCTGCTAATGACGGGGACCTCATATTCTTTGGTGCGGGAAAGTTAAAGATAGTTAACGAATCATTAGGTGCATTACGCGTAAAAATTGGCCAGGATTTAGACCTTATCGAGCCTGGATGGAAACCTTTATGGGTAATAGATTTCCCAATGTTTGAACGAAATGAGGATGAGAATCGATGGCAAGCGCTACATCACCCATTTACATCTCCTGCTGATGGTCATGAGGATTTACTGGAAACAGACCCCGGAAAAGCTTTATCGAAAGCATTTGATATGATACTAAATGGCTCTGAGATTGGAGGTGGATCAGTTCGTATTCATCGCAGAGATATACAGTTAAAGGTATTCCATGCCCTAAATATAGAAATAAGCGAAGCCAAAGAGAAGTTTGGCTTTTTATTGGAAGCCTTACAGTATGGGGCGCCACCTCATGGCGGCATTGCATTCGGGCTTGACCGTGTGGTTACCTTGATGGCGGGTGAAGAATCAATACGTGATGTTATTGCTTTTCCCAAGACACAGCGCGCTCAATGCTTATTGACGCAGGCACCAAGTTTAGTAGACGAGAAACAATTACAAGAACTACATATACGGCTACGTCGTACTGAAAAACAAGAAACTTAAAATATTTGTACTACTTAATACAAAGTTAGCCCGCTATTTCACCTGCTGTTTCTACCTGATGTTATGGAGAAATATAAAGCCCCTATTTCTGTTTTAGTCGTAGTTTACACTCCTGATCTACAGGTTCTATTACTGGAGCGGGCTGACCATCCTGGCTATTGGCAGTCAATTACCGGCAGTCAAGATCAGAATGAGGCATTATTACAAACAGCAGCCAGAGAAACCACCGAAGAAACAGGGATAGATGCCACTAATTTTTTATTAACGGACTTGAATTTTATAAATAAATATGAGATTTATCAGGAGTGGAGATGGCGCTATGCTCCGGGCGTAACTCATAATACTGAACATGTTTTTAGCTTACTTTTACCAAAGCCTACCCCAGTTATAGTGTCACCGAGAGAGCATCTGCGTTATGCTTGGCTCCCTCAACAGGAGGCCATAGAGAAGGTTTTCTCATGTAGCAATGCGGAAGCGATACGTAATTTGTCATCCTCAGTAAGAACAAATAAAAGTCTATGAGAACTCATACCTAGTATTTTTGTCCTATTAGTATAGTTTATCTTCCTTATTCAGTAATGGAGTAGCCATGCAAGCAGAAGTAATGGAGTTTGATCAATTTGATACGCTACAGGATGACGCTTGTGAGAAACGTATTATTGCGGCGAAAGCTATTCTAGGAAAACGTGCAGTAATACTTGCACATCACTACCAGAGAGCCGATGTTTATAAACACGCGGATCTTACCGGAGATTCACTCGGACTTTCACGTCTTGCAAGCCAGGTTGATGCAAAGTATCTAGTATTTTGTGGCGTACATTTCATGGCTGAAGTAGCTGACATTCTATCCAAACCCGATCAAATTTCTATCTTGCCTGATCTCTCTGCAGGATGCTCGATGGCAGATATGGCAGACCACACTAAGGTAAGAAGAGTCTGGCGTGAATTGTCAGAAGTATTGGACCCGGATGAAACTATTACGCCAGCAACTTACATCAACTCAGCGGCAAACTTGAAATCCTTCTGTGGAGAACATGGTGGTATCGTCTGCACATCTAGTAATGCTCTTGAAATCCTTAAATGGTCTTTCTCACGGCGTGAAAAAATACTTTTTTTCCCTGACCAACACCTAGGGCGTTGGAGTGGGCACAAACTTGGAATTCCGCAGGATGAGATGGTGGTCTGGGACTTTGATAAACCTATGGGCGGCCTTACTCGAGAACAAATTAAAAAAGCCAAGATTCTTTTATGGAAGGGACACTGCTCGGTTCACCAAATGTTCCAACCGCAGCATATTATTCGGTTCCGAAACAAATATCCTGATGGACTCGTTATCTCTCATCCAGAATGTAGTTTTGAAGTTTGTAATAATTCTGATTATGTTGGCTCTACTGACTTTATCATTAATACAATAAAACAAGCAGAAAGAGGTACTCGCTGGTTAGTAGGGACTGAATTAAATCTTGTTAGTCGTATTGCAGAAGAATTTAAGCCTGAGGAAAAAGTTATACAATTTATGTCCCCAACTGTATGCATGTGTTCTACTATGGCTCGTATTGACCCTCAACACCTTGCCTGGACGTTAGAGAACCTGATAAATGGAAACGTAGTAAACCAGATTAGTGTACCGGAAGAAGATACAAAATTTGCGAAACTTGCACTGCAACGTATGTTAGAAGTTTCTTAGTATTATAGTCAGCACAAAAATTGCTGTGAATGACCCGCATTGATTTACTATAGGCCCTCTCATATATTAGTCCTTTAAGTTTGTTACTGACTCGGGAGGCACGATGGGTTATAACCAAGAAGACAATGTCCTTGGATTTAAAATCCATTTAAGGATAAAAAATAAAAAATCTGTTTTTTATCCTTCAGACATGTAGAGACAATTTCTATAACATATGTACTACTATTATTCTGATGCCGGAATTATCTAGTCAAATTTCTTCTGCTGCTACTAAACTGAAAGCGGGGGGAATAGTAGCCTTTCCAACAGAAACTGTGTATGGCCTAGGAGCAGACATCTCGATTCCATCCGCAGTAAACCGTATATTTGAAATTAAAGAAAGACCTGCAAACCATCCGTTAATAGTTCATTTTTCCCAATTATCTCAACTTGATCACTGGGCACAGGAAATACCAAGGGCGGCTAGGCTACTTGCCAAACACTTCTGGCCCGGACCACTAACCTTAATCCTGCCACGAACTAATCATGTCTCTTTAAATGTAACGGGCGGCCAAGATATGGTGGGACTAAGAATGCCAGACCATCCCACTGCGCGTGCTCTATTAGATGCCATGGGACCTGAAAGGGCGCTAGCTGCGCCATCAGCTAATCGTTTTGGGCGGATCAGCCCTACAACTGCAGCACACGTTTTCGATGAGCTGGGTCATAAAGTAGATATGATCCTGGATGGTGGCTTGTGTAGAATCGGCCTTGAAAGTACGATTGTTAGTTTTAAGGAAAACTCTGCAATCGTCTTACGACCAGGCGGAATCCCATTAACAAAATTAGCTGAAGTGCTGGATGACGAAGTCTTTCTTTCAGAAAAAAAACAATCTGATATACGTGTATCAGGTTCTCTAAACTCCCATTATGCTCCATTAACACCACTTGAAATCTGGCCCAATACATCATTATGGGAACGTTGTAGAGAAATAGAAAAACTAGGTTTGCATCCAATGTTATTAGGATGGTCAGCGGAGTTTCTTACTAAAATAAAAAATAAAGACTTCATGTGTTTCCCAATGTCTAACGAACCAACAGCCTATGGAAGGCAGCTCTATGCAACCTTGCGCCGATTTGATAATGGCCAATATGACCGCCTATTATTAGAAACGCCACCTAATAATCCGGACTGGATGGCAGTATTAGATCGTTTGCAACGAGCAAGCTTTGTGCCATCCAGGCCATAGCCACTTAAATTTCTTAATAACAAATGCCAAACTGGTATCTTCATAATAAATAATGAGAAATAATAAGATTTCTGCAGTGTTATTTGACGTTGATGGCACATTAGCTGATACCGAACGTGATGGTCACCGCCTTGCTTTTAATGCCGCATTTAATGATTTTGGCCTTAACTGGGATTGGAACATTGCGCTATACGGAGAGCTGCTTAATATCACAGGGGGAAAAGAACGTATCCGCTATTATATGGAAACATATGCCCCTGACAAATTAAAGATAAACGAATTAGACGATTGGGTTGCTGATTTACATAGTACTAAAACAAAGCATTTTGTAGCATTACTTAATCGTGGTCTAATCCCACTACGTCCAGGCGTTACTCGCCTAATTCAGGAACTACGTTCTGCTAAAATAAAAATTGCGATCGCAACCACCACCACGCCGGAGAATGTAACTACACTTCTAAAATCTACATTAGGTGAGGATTCTCTCTCTTGGTTTAATGTAATCGCGGCAGGCGATATCGTTCCTAAAAAAAAGCCAGCGCCGGATATTTATCTATGGACACTTAAACATCTGGGCTTACAAGCTCAACAATGTATAGCGATAGAGGACTCTGAATGTGGATTAAAATCTGCTCTTGCCGCAGGTCTTGACACAGTTGTTACCGTGAACAGCTATACTGAAAAACAGGACTTTACCGGTGCATCTGTAGTGCTATCTGATTTGGGTGAACCATCAAAACCATTTACTGTTTTATCAGGAATAGCTAATAGTAATAACTTAGTAGATGTAAAAATGCTAAATAATATTAGCCCCCAGTAAAAAAAATAAGTATTATTCTACGTATGAAAATTAGTAATCAGAACCAATAAGGAGTTAAATGAAAAAGCCACTAGTAGGTATCGTTATGGGCAGCAACAGTGATTGGGGTGTCATGCAGCAGGCTGCGGCTCAGTTACGGGATTTTGGTATCCCATATGAAACCCAAGTAATCTCTGCTCACCGTACTCCAGATATTGCTCTTGAATACGCACAAACAGCTATTGATCGTGGTTTGCGCTGTATTATTGCAGGTGCAGGTGGTGCTGCTCACCTCGCTGGAGTTCTGGCAGCCAAAACAACCTTGCCAATTCTAGGAGTACCAGCACCTTCCAAGTATCTTAAGGGGCTAGACTCATTACTTTCAATAGTACAGATGCCAAAAGGCATACCAGTTGCCACCTTTGCCATAGGTGAGGCTGGTGCTGCTAATGCAGGTTTATTTGCTGTTTCCCTATTAGCACTCTCTGATCCTGATATAGCTGCCCGACTTAATGATTTCCGTAAAGCACAGGCAGATAAGACTAAAGCAATGACACTTCCTGAACTGGAGTAAATTAAATATGACCTTACCTAAAAAAGCTTTATTTGAATCCAGTCTTACAAGTCTCAATTTCTTGCACCGAGGGAAAGTGAGAGATATCTATGCGGTTGATGAAGATAAATTATTGATCATCCAGACAGACAGACTATCTGCCTTTGATTTGATTCTACCCACGCCAATTCCTGGCAAAGGTAAAGTATTAACCGCTATGTCTAATTTCTGGTTTAAAAAACTAGGGCATATTATACCCAATCATCTGACTGATATTCAGCCTGAGTCACTTGTATCAAGTAATGAGCTAGACCAGGTATCGGGGCGTGCGTTTGTGGTAAAGAGGCTAAAACCACTACCAATAGAGGCTATCGTACGGGGCTATGTTGTAGGGTCTGGTTGGAAAGACTATAAGAAGACTAATGCAATTTGTGGGATTGCACTTCCTGTCGGGCTACAGGAGGCTTCTAAGTTACCTGATGGGGCAATTTTTACACCTTCAACTAAAGCAGAAATGGGCGCACATGATGAGAATATTTCATTTGCAGAAACAGAAAAAATTATAGGCAGCACATTAGCACGACAAATACGTGACAACGCGATCGCCCTGTACACTGAGGCAGCAGACTATGCTGCAACTAAGGGCATTATTATTGCCGACACCAAATTTGAATTCGGTCAAGACCATACAGGCAAACTTTATCTTATTGACGAAGCGCTCACCCCAGACTCATCCAGATTTTGGCCAGCTGATAAATATAGTCCCGGAGGAAATCCGCCAAGTTACGATAAGCAATTAGTTCGAGACTGGTTAGAAACACATAACTGGAATAAAAAAGCACCTGCTCCCATTCTATCTGAGGATATTCTGACCAAAACTTCAGATAAATATCAGGAAGTATTGAAGCTTTTGACAAACATATAAATATTTTAGAAAAGTCCCACTAACATTTTAGTTCCCAGAATATATAGCAATATTACAAAGATCTTCCTAATAGTTTTAGTCTGCGTAATATGAACAACTTTTGCACCTATAGAGGCAGCAATTACACTGAAGACGGCTATCCCTGTAAGTGCTGGTAAATAAATATAGCCTAGGCTATATTCTGGAAGCACCTGGGGCTGAACGATACCACTAGCAATATAACTAGCTGTTCCTACAATTGCGATAGGAAGGCCAATTGCGGATGCAGTACCAATAGCATGCTGCAACCTTACATTGCATGCGGAAAGGAATGGCACAGTTAATATTCCCCCGCCAATAGCTACTAAACTAGACACCCCACCTATAATCCACCCCGCAGCAAACATCCCAGCTTTTCCTGGAAGATTTCGACTAGGGTTAGTCGTGCTATTAACCAACATTTTGGTTGCAGCATAATAAATGAATAAGATAATGAAGATACTCAAGTATCTTCCAGAAAGACTATTTACAAGAATTACGCCACAGAATGTGCCAAAGATGATCCCTGGGGTAACAAGTTTTACTGTATTCCAATTTACTGCGCCGTTTATATGATGAACACGCAGACTGGAAATAGAGGTAAAAATTATCGCTGCCATGGAAGTACCAAGGGCGAGATGCATAATACGATCAGGGGGAAAATCTTGCGCACTGAAAAGAAAGCTTAGCACTGGAACCATAACCAGTCCGCCACCAATGCCAAATAATCCGGCAAAAAAACCTACCACTGCACCTAAGCACATGTAACCTAGCCACCATTCCACTTTATTTTTTGCTTAAGCTGAAATTTAGTTTTGGCATTATTTTAGCCCGGTTTGTTTACAACAACTCTGATGAAGAAACTGCTATCGCATGATTCCAATAATATATTTCCATTCTGCAGGATCCACGGGTGTAATGGATAAACGATTACCCTTTTGTAAAATGCGCATACCTTTCAGAGCTGGTATACCTCTCAGTTCCTTAATGCTAATTAATTGGGACTTACTAACAAGCCTTATATCTACATTAAACCAACGCGGACATTCTGAAGTAGCCTTCAGATCAAAATATTTACTATTCGGATCAAATTGAGTTGAATCAGGATATGCTAATTTACAAACCTCAGCGGTTCCTACTATGCCAGGCTGTTTACAACTCGAATGATAAAAAAGGATTTGATCACCAACACTCATCTGGTCACGCATGAAATTTCGTGCCTGATAATTGCGTATGCCATACCAAGCAATAGTTCCGTTGGGCCTATTTCTAAGATCGTCAACGCTTATATCTGACGGATCAGCTTTCACTAACCAGTAACGCATATTATAAGATAATGCTAGCTATCATCATTACTAAAGCCCCCCGTATATGCCGCCAAGCGATCATCTTGAACCATAAGGCTCAAAGCGGTCATTTCCCGGATGCATCAGGCACTTCCATATAGGATACACACAACAGCATCACATTGGTTAACAACCATCTGTAAATATTGGCTCAAAGAATATACACCTAAGCTAACATCACAGGGGACAACTCAAATTAAAACAGTAGCTTATGTTACGGTGTCAAGCAACATCTGCATGCGATCTATTTTACGCTTAAATTCCCCCATGTCACAATCTCCCTTTACTTTCACGGCAAGAAGTTCGTGGGCTATATTAAGACCCGCCATTATAGCGATACGTTCAGAACCAACTACCTTTCCATTCTCCCTGATCTCACACATTTTTTTATCAAGATACGTCACTGCTTGAAGCAATTCTTCGCGCTCCTCATCAGGGCAAGTAACTCGAAACTCACGTCCCATAATAGCGACATCCACAGCGTTGTTATCAGTCATTACTTATGATTGGAGAATTTGGGAATTGAGTTAGGAGGGCTTCCAAACGATTAGTTGCCCCATTTATTTTTTCTGACAAATTTTTATTCTCACTAATAGCTTCTGCTAATTGCTCGCGCAGTTGGGTATTCTCTGTATCTAAACGATTAGTTGCTCCACTTATTTCTTCTGACAAATTCTTATTCTCACTGGTAGCTTCTGCTAATTGTTCTCGCAGTTGGGTATTCTCCGTACCTAAACGATCAGTTGCTCCATTTATTTTTTCTGACAAATTATTATTTTCACTGGTAATTTCTGCTAATTTCTCGCGCAGCTGCATATTTTCCGTGCGTTGATGGTGACACAATTGTACGAATTGATTAATCTTTTCTTCTAGCAATTTAAGTTCTTCTTTCATCAACGCACTATAATTTGAAAATCCCTTCCAAGTCAACCGGTAACAGAGTGCTCCAAATGTTATTTCACGATTGATTTAACAACTACAGCTTTGCAGCCACATAGTTTCCTGCACTCCTATGATCCCCCAACTATTATTAAACACTCTAGCTACTCTCCCTACTGCCTAATTCTTTAGCTAAACGAATGATACGGCCAGAAACATTTAATTTGCTGTCATCTACAACTTGAAGCATCATTTACTCTATTTCCCTTATTTCTGATATTGTGCGCTGATGCGGAATACTCAAACCATGACTAATTATCAGTTATGCCTGCGCTTAATGGGCCACCTTGCTCCCTACCGGTTAATATTTACACTGGTTCTATCAAGTACAATTCTAATGGCGATAACTTATACAGTTATCCCAGTATTTATTAAACCAATATTGGATGGCATTTTTGTCAGTAAAGACTATGACTCCGTACAGTTTATTCCATTAATTATAATTGCTTTTTTTATGGTACAAAATCTATCTAGATATATCAGCAATTATGGAACAAATTGGATAGGAAATACCTTAACATCAGATCTACAAACAGTAATATTTGACAAGCTTCTAATACTTCCCTCCAACTATTACGAAGGACAAACAAGTGAAAATTTAGTTTCAAAACTTACTTCTGATGTAATCCAGGTTACTCAAGATGGAGCAAGAGCAGCATTCATTTTTATAAAGAATATACTTACTATTATAGGGTTATCAATGTGGATGCTCTATCTAAATTTAGAGCTATCATTATTAGCTTTAATGCTAACCACAATAACTTTACTAAGCGCACAAATAATCTATGGCCGATCGCATGACACCAGTGAAAAGAAATATCAAATAACAGAAAATCTTATTCAAGTAATAAAGGAATCTACAGAAAATTACAAAACAGTAGTACTGAACGGGGGCCAGAAGCATGTACTTCAGCGCTTCCAAGATGGAACCGACCAGATACGAAAATTTAATATAAAGAATACTAATGCTACTATTTTAAAAGAATCTTTAATAAACATAGTTGTAGCCATCACCCTATCCGCTATATTTTATCTAGCCTTTCGGCAGGCTCTTACAGATGAGATAACAGTAGGCAGTTCTTTTTCATTTATTGTTTCAATATTAATTTTATCTGCATCCTTGAAGCAGCTCATCAAAGAAAATAAGTCGCTACGAAATTGTGCTGCTGTAGCAAAAGATATTTTCTCTGTTCTAGATCTGGAAACTCAGTCAGATAAGGGGAAAATAACCATAAGTAATGCTCAAGGTGAGTTACGATTTGAGCATGTTAATTATCATGGCGCTCTAAAAGATTTTTCACTAGCCATCAGATCAGGAGAAAAAATTGCTTTGGTTGGTTCTTCAGATGAGACTATAAATGCCCTAATTAATTTAATACCACGATTCATACAGCCTACCGATGGAGAAATTTTACTTAATAATCACGAGTTAACCACCATTAAATTAGACAGTTTACGTTCTAAAATCGGATTTTTATCACAGGACGCAACACTTTTTAATGACTCGATCGCCTCTAACATTGCTTATGGAGAAATGGGTTACTCAACTGAAAGTGAAATCATTTCAGCCGCACATGCCGCACATGCAATACAATTTATTAGGAAAATGCCACAAGGAATGCAAACGCTCATAGGTAGGCATGGTATAAAAATTTCCAGAGAACAGCGTCAACATATCGCTATTGCCCGAACACTCCTCAAAAATCCATCTATTCTTATCCTGGATGAAATAACTACAGTACCGGATCCTGAGTCGGAATATCTTATACGATCGGCACTAGATAATTTAATGCGAGATCGCACCACCATAATTATTGCGCGTCGCAAAGCAACTTTAGAGAAGGTTGATCGTATTATTGTAATAGAGAAAAATCGTATTGTAGAAACTGGTGGTCACCAAGAGCTACTTTCAGAAAAAGGACTTTATACTGAACTCTACCCGCTCTACCATTAAACGCATGTCCTATTCTTAATAGCTATAAAACACGCGATATATTACATATATGAAGTCATATCTAAATAATAAAAACAGGATCTTTTAATCAAAAAATTTTCTACTGCAGCACTTTATTTATCTGCACCAAATCCCCCTCCTCCAACTCGCCTGCTGCCGCCTCTAGCCTCAATCTTGACATAAGCAAATTATAGTATGCTCGGCTAAGGTCTCGCCGAGCAAGAGAATGTAGTCCCTGTGCATTCAACACATTTACCTCAGTTCTTACACCTACTTCCTGTCCGAGTTTAGTTGATTCAAATTGGCTTTGGCTAGATTTTACGGCTTCTATTTGCGCCTTCACCAGAGCTTTGCCATTAGTAAAATTAAGAAATTCCTGGCTAACATTAAGCTCAGCATCACGATGCGTATTATTCAAATCATGACGTACTTTTTCCTCAATGGCCATCGCTTCGCGAACTCTTGACTGCACTGCAAATCCACTAAACAATGGAATGTTTAGTTGAAGTCCAATTTGCTTTGTCGTTAGATCTATTCCCCGCCCGGTAAAAGTCCCACCCACACCTTTCTGATTACTGTAGAGAGCAACTAGATCGAGGGTTGGGTAGTGCCCTGCCCTAGCTCTCTTCACCTCATGCTCTGCCATTTCAAGAACTAATTGCTGGACTCTGATCGTAAGGCTATTTTGTTCGGCTACTGCGAGCCAGTCATTCATATTGGCATACTTTAAAACAAATGAATTGGTGTCATGGCTTTCATGTAAACGTGAAATGACGTCGGGATATCGTCCAGTAATTTTCTGCAATTTACGTTTATTAATTTCCAGCGTGTTCCTAGCGACGATTAATTTCGAAACTGATAAATCAAAGCGAGCCTGAGCTTCTTTGGTGTCAACTATAGTAGAGTTACCCGCCTCAAAATTGGCTTTAGCCTGTTTTAGTTGTCGTTCAATAGCTCTCTTCTGATCTTCCTCCACCCTCACGTCGAACTGAGCAATCAATACATCAAAATATGCTTGCGCTACACGCAAGATCAGATCCTGGGAAGCTATAATAAATTGTGAATCTGCCTGCATAACCTGAATTTTAGATTGTTCGTAGGCTATGAAATTTTGCATACGGAAAAGTGGCTGGACAGCTTGAACAACCACTCCGCCTCTAGTAATCGCTACTTCTGGCCTTCCGTCTGGATTTATCAATTGCCTTTGCCTTACACCTGAAAGCGTCAGATTAGGAAGTAGCCCTGCTCTACCCTGAGGTATCTTTTCCTGAGCTGCCTTATGCGCGGCACGGGCAGCAGCATACTGCGCATCCCGATCCAATGCTTCCCGGTAAATATCAACCAGATCAGCAGCATTTAGCGGAGCATGCGAAAGGATCAGCCAAGAAATTAATAATGCATAAAAATTTCGCGAAATACTCACCTTCATTCTTAATTAATTACTATTATTTAGAATATAAATTCTAGCCGGATTACAGTTATCTTCGGAGGCAGCCATATTAAAAGAATAATTTATGAAGTGGAAATTAGAAAACAAATTGTTTTATTTTCTGGGCGTTCCTCAATGCATGAATACAAGTCTCGAAGAGACCTACTCTATTATAGGTACCCTCCTTCACACATGTGATAAGTGTGGCATTCATGGCTGGTGCTTCACCCTCTACTACGAATAAACGCCCGCCAACCACAAGGCTTTTCTGAAATTCTTCAGGCAATACTGGCGTGGAACCAGTCAGCACAATAACATCATATGGTCCGTGCTCAGGCCAACCATGGGAAGCATCGCCCACTTCTAGAGTGACATTGGTTATACCATGGGCCTGGAGATTCTGTTCTGCAATTATTTTTAATTCCGGTAAAACCTCAACGCTGTAAACATGCCCGCCTTTTTTAGCTAACAATGAAGTTAGATAACCACTACCACTACCTATTTCTAGTATTCGGTCAGTCTTTGTAACCTGTAACTCCTGTAAAATACGGGCTTCCATCTTGGGAGCAAGCATCACCTCACCATGCCCCAGTGGAATTTCCATGTCTACAAATGCTAAAGCACGATAAGAGGCAGGGACGAATTCTTCACGCCGCAGCTCAAAAAGTAGCTTGATGACTTCCGGGTCCAGTACATCCCATGTACGAATTTGTTGTTCGACCATATTAAAACGGGTTTGCTCTAAATTCATGTTTATTCCTAAATAAATTCTTATCTCGTACTTGCAATTATTCCATATTTCCTTTAGTTTCGCAGCATAAGCTGGGGGTCCACTTCTAGGAACATGGAAGATCGGTGAGAAAGTCCCTTAATACCTGACACGGGTAATGCCGCCGTAGGGAAGCTGGTGCCACCGCCCATGCTCCTTAAGGCACTTCACAAGGAGTGTTATATGAGTTCCGTAGTTTCAAACCCCACAGAATTTTCAAATCAAACTGCTCAAGTAGATGATGCGGCAATAAAGCCTTTGCCTAACTCTAAAAAAATATATGTGCAAGGTTCTCGGCCTGATATCCAAGTGCCAATGCGAGAAATCAGCCAGTCTGATACGCCCGCTAAATCAGGTACAGAAAAAAACCCGAATATATATGTTTACGATACTTCCGGCCCTTATACTGACCCTGAGAAAGAAATTGATATTCGCTCTGGTCTGCCTATGGTACGCGAAAAATGGATAGACGAACGTGGCGACACTGAAATTCTTTCTAACCCTGCTTCCGTTTATGCCAGAGAACATCATGCTGACCCAAAACTTAAGGAAATGCGTTTTGATCTAAAATGTCGACCTCGTTGCGGAAAGAGCGGAGCAAATGTGACACAAATGCACTACGCCCGTCTTGGCATTATTACACCAGAAATGGAATATATAGCAATACGCGAGAATCAACGTTGTGAAGAATTAATTTCACAGAACCAAGAGATACTTACTCGCCAGCACCCAGGAAATAATTTTGGAATGCCGGCACCCAAATTCATTACACCAGAATTCGTGCGTGATGAAGTAGCACGTGGTCGCGCGATCATTCCTGCCAACATTAACCATCCTGAGTCTGAACCGATGATTATAGGGCGTAATTTTCTTGTAAAAATTAACGCTAACATTGGCAACTCAACACTTGGCTCCAGTATCCAGGAAGAAATAGAGAAAATGACATGGGCTATTCGTTGGGGAGGGGACACAGTAATGGATCTTTCTACCGGGAAGAACATCCATGAAACACGTGAATGGATAATTCGTAATAGTCCTGTTCCAATTGGTACCGTACCAATTTATCAGGCACTGGAGAAAGTAAATGGGAAGGCTGAAGACTTAACCTGGGAAATATTCCGTGACACCTTAATCGAGCAAGCCGAGCAGGGGGTTGACTACTTCACCATCCATGCAGGCGTGAGATTAGCCTATGTGCCCATGACTGCTAAACGCATGACTGGCATTGTCTCAAGGGGTGGCTCAATCATGGCTAAATGGTGTCTTTCACATCATAAAGAGAGCTTTCTTTATACGAAGTTCGAGGAAATATGCGAAATTATGAAAGCTTACGATGTAAGTTTCTCTTTGGGCGATGGTCTACGTCCTGGCTCGATTTATGATGCTAATGACGAAGCCCAATTTGCAGAGCTTAAGACCCTTGGTGAGCTGACTAAAGTTGCTTGGAAACATGATGTACAAGTAATGATAGAGGGACCAGGGCACGTTCCTATGCACCTAATCAAAGAGAACATGGATCTACAGTTGGAGCATTGCGATGAGGCACCGTTTTATACTCTGGGTCCACTCACCACAGATATAGCTCCCGGCTATGACCATATTACTTCTGCTATTGGTGCGGCTAATATTGGCTGGTACGGTACAGCAATGCTATGTTATGTCACACCAAAAGAGCATCTCGGCCTCCCTGAGAAGAAAGACGTAAAAGATGGAATTATTACCTATAAAATTGCCGCACATGCCGCTGATTTAGCAAAGGGCCACCCGGGATCACAAATCCGTGATAATGCACTATCTAAAGCTCGGTTTGAGTTTCGTTGGGACGATCAGTTTAATCTCAGTCTTGATCCTGATACGGCAAGGGAGTTTCATGATGCGACCCTTCCACAAGAGGGCGCTAAACTTGCCCATTTCTGCTCAATGTGTGGACCACATTTTTGTTCGATGAAAATTACCCAAGATGTCCGAGACTATGCAGATAGTATTGGTATAAATGAAGACAAGGCGTTAGAAAAGGGCATGAAAGAAAAATCCATTGAATTCTTGAATAAAGGAGCTGAGGTCTATAGCAAGAAATAATATTTCCATAACTATTCTTTTTTTTAAAGTTAAAAATTAGTGTGGATTGTTATATCTGCTTATAAAAATGAGACTAGTGGAATGGACATAACATCTCTAGCCGGACTGCACCTTAACTTTCTCAGAAAGACTTATACCCATTTTGGTTCATTTATGTTTATCCACAGCAAAAATTTTTTTCTTAAGATAATCGCATGGACCTGACTCTACTGATTAAGGTGCTGATCCTCGGTATCGTTGAGGGCCTGACTGAGTTCCTTCCAATTTCCTCTACCGGACACCTTATATTGGTTGGGGATTTACTTAGTTTCAATGATGAAAAGGGTATGGTTTTTTCAATTGTAATTCAACTAGGCGCTATATTAGCTGTCTGCTGGGAATATCGTTCTAAAATCAATACTGTATTAGCTGGCATTGGTTCCAATGAGGACTCCAACCGCTTTATATTGAATCTATTTATTGCATTCTTACCTGCTGCAATTTTGGGATTATTGTTCATAAGTACCATCAAACAGTATCTATTCCATCCAATACCAGTTGCGATTGCTTTGATTATCGGCGGAGTGATAATTTTATGGGCTGAACAAAGAAAACATATCGTAGATGTAGACTGTATAGAGGATATGGACTGGAAGCACGCTTTAAAAGTTGGATTGATACAATGTCTTGCATTAATCCCAGGAACTTCCCGCTCAGGAGCCACAATAATTGGCGGGTTACTCTTTGGTTTGTCCCGCAAAGCAGCAACAGAGTTTTCTTTTTTCCTAGCGATTCCTATTATGTTCGCTGCTACGTTCTACGATGTTTTCAAGCATCGTGAATTTCTACATTTCGATGATATCGGAATGTTTAGCATTGGATTTGTTGCTTCATTTATTAGCGCACTTCTAGCAGTACGTGGATTATTACGCTTTATTAGCAATCATGATTTCACGGTTTTTGCTTGGTATCGTATTATATTCGGCATAATTATTCTAATTACCGCATATTCCGGACTGATAAAATGGTCCGCAAATTAACTGCCGTAATACCTTCCCTCTCTAGAATAGATGGATCTAGCTTTGTACCCATGGTAACCCTGCTGCCTTCCATCCCCCCTGGACACCACGATGACCATTTGAGTCTTTATCTCCTTCAAATCCCTCAAGAACATTGAAACAATTTACATAGCCTGATTCCAAAGCAGCTATGGCAGCTTGATTCGAACGAACACCGCTTCGACATATAAACATCACCGGTGATTCTTTAGGCACCTTAAGCGAAAGATGCTCAAGAAAATCAGGGTTGGCCTGCATACTCGGAAAAACCAGCCATTCTATCTCAACTGCGCCTGGGATTCTCCCTACCCAAGACCATTCTGCTTTTGACCTCACATCTACCAATCTCGCGCCAGAATTTTCCTGCAAGAAGGTAAGCGCTTCCGTAGGAAGAAGTGCTCCTTCATATGGCAAATCCATCTCATTGGCTCGAAGTTTAGCTCTGTTTAGAATTTCTGTAATTGATCCCATGTATATTCCGATAGTTTAAGGATTAAAGAATGTAATGTTATTCCATATTCATTACGAATGTATTAAGAATACTAATAGAAATATTATTCTGCAATAGCTACGGGCACCTAATATGATATCTCGCCATTTTATTTTAAATTATAGGAATAACACCTTGCACTATAGTATTTAAATTGTTTCAAGCGATAACCTTGCTCGTCCTGATATAATCTATATTTGGTATTTTGCTCATTTCTTATGCTATGTTAAGTTGTAACATCTAGTTTGGAGACAAAAATGGCAGCAGCTGACGTTTTAAAAATGATAAAAGATAACGAAATAAAATTCGTTGACTTACGATTTTCTGACACCCGGGGCAAGGAACATCATGTAACTATTCCGGCACATGCTTTCGGTATTGATAAATTTGAAGACGGCCACTCGTTTGATGGCTCATCAATTGCTGGATGGAAGGGTATCCAGTCTTCCGATATGCTGTTAGTACCTGACCATGAAACAGCTAACCTTGATCCGTTCATGGACGAACCTACTCTACTACTTACCTGTGATGTAGTTGAGCCCTCAGATGGTCAGGGTTATAGCCGTGACCCACGGTCTCTAGCACGCCGAGGTGAGGCTTATCTCAAGTCTACTGGCATTGCTGATATTGCCTATTTTGGCCCGGAGCCTGAATTCTTTGTCTTTGATTCTGTGACCTGGAATACAGATATGTCAGGTTGCTCAGTACAGATTGAGTCTGGTGAAGCAGCCTGGAGCTCCAAGGAAAGATATGAAAATGGCAATATTGGTCACCGCCCTATGGTTAAAAATGGATACTTTCCCGTACCCCCAGTTGACTCTTTGCAGGATATCCGCTCAGCGATGTGCCTTGTACTTGAAGAAATGGGGGTGGAAGTGGAAGTTCACCACCACGAAGTTGCTACTGCAGGCCAATGTGAAATAGGCACAAAATTTAGTAGCTTAGTAAAACGTTCTGACTGGACCCAAATACTCAAATATGTTGTACATAACGTTGCTCATTCCTATGGAAAAACAGCAACTTTCATGCCAAAGCCCATTGTAGGTGACAACGGTTCAGGTATGCATGTACATCAGTCACTGTGGAAGAACGATAAAAATTTATTTTCTGGGAACGGGTATGCCGGCTTATCTGAGATGGCATTATTTTATATTGGCGGCATAATCAAACACGCAAAAGCTCTAAACGCTATTACTAATCCCAGTATAAATTCCTATCGACGATTGATCCCTGGTTTTGAAGCTCCTAGCAATCTTGCCTATTCAGTAAGCAACCGATCCGCTGCAGTGCGTATACCCCATACTAATGATTCGAAAGCCCGTCGTATCGAGGCACGCTTTCCTGATCCTACTGCCAACCCTTATCTTGCTTTCACTGCTTTAATGATGGCCGGGTTAGATGGCATACAGAATAAAATCCATCCGGGCGACCCTATGGACAAGAATCTCTATGACCTGCCACCTGAAGAAGCAGCCAAGGTTCCAAATTCCTGCGTTTCTCTGGAAGAGGCTCTGGATAACCTTGACAATGATCGTGACTTTCTTATCCGTGGAGATGTATTTTCCAATGACATGCTAAGCGCTTATATCGATTTAAAAATGGAAGAAGTCATGCGCTCCCGTATGGCAACTCATCCGATTGAATTTGATATGTATTACAGCTTATAGCCTATTTTAATACTAACAAGTATATAAGCCGTATAGAGTAATGAAACGGTCCAAAGTCTGGTCGTTACATCTGCACTACTATACAAAAAACGTACAAACATGACTGCTGTAACCCCATCGTTTAATCAATTCCATAAAGGGAAATAATTAATGAGTATTTTTACCATTTCATTAACTACTGTTTTTTTATTAACTATTGTTGGTTGTAATAACGAGGCTGCTGATAGTAAAGAGCAGATGAAAGGAGCAGTTTCCTTGGGTAGTGAAATAACACTTGAAGGAGAATTACCATCAATATTAACAAGTGGACTATCACCGGAAGAAAAATCTAAGCTTACCGAAGAAATATTACCGATGGCCTCACCAGACGATCCAAAGCCAGAAGAGAAATTTCAAAAATTGAGAGAAAAAGCTGAAGATGGGGATGCAGAGGCACAAACTACTCTAGGTATAATGTATTTTACAGGTCAAGCTATATCTAAAGATACGTCTGGCAAAGTACTGAGCACCGATGCTGCTACAGCTGCAGCTTGGTTCCATAGATCCGCTCTGCAGGGGAATCCTGATGCGCAATATAATTTAGGTCTGATGTATTTTAATGGGGAAGGTGGCTTACCTCAAGATTCTGCTAAAGCAGTCGAATTCTATCTAAAATCCGCTCTCCAAGGGAATGCTGACGCTCAAAACAACCTTGGCTCTATGTATGTATTGGGTGAAGGCGTAGAACAAAGTAATTCCGAAGCTAAGAAGTGGTATACAAAGTCGGCAGCACAAGGAAATGCTGATGCAAAGGCCAACCTAGAAGTGGTGAAATAACTGCTAATTTTGTAATTAGCAAGAATATAACTAGAATTTTTTCTTCTAAAGATATAGTTGCAATCATCAAGTAGCATTGCAACTTTTCATGAATATTAGTAGTCTTATAAATTAGAGATTTAGTGTAGCTTAAAAACCAAGGAGAACATATGCAACCCGAATTACAATATCCAAGCCAGACCCAATCAGGAAAACTTTCTGTTGTCCGCAATAAGGTTCTTCGTAATACCTTTTGGATGCTGGGCCTAACCATGATTCCAACGATAATTGGCGCAATGATTGGAATGAGCACGAATTTCTCTTTCATGGCTCAGTCTCCGGTTATGGGTATGGTAGTAATGTTGGCAGTGATGTTCGGATTCATATTTGCAATAAAAGCCACCCGAAACAGTATATGGGGAATTGTCCTACTTTTCGGATTCACTTTTTGTCTTGGTTGGTTCCTTGGACCGCTACTAAATTCTGCACTAGAGTTTAGCAATGGCCCGCAATTAATAGGTCTTGCTGCCGGAGGCACCGCTACTATTCTTTTTTCTTTGGCAGGATATGCAACAGTGACAAAAAAGGACTTTGGTTTTATGGGGAATTTCCTGTTTGCAGGGATGATCCTATTGATAATTGCAATGGTTGCAAACATATTTCTTGATATACCAGCAGCATCTCTAGGAATCTCAGCAGTTGCAGTACTACTATTTTCAGGGTTTATTCTTTATGACGTAAGCCGAATTGTAAATGGTGGTGAAACAAACTACGTGATGGCAGCGCTGGGCATGTACCTTAATGTTTTTAATCTCTTTGTACATTTGTTACATCTGTTGATGGCCTTTGCAGGGCAAAGAGACTAGAAATAAAAGCGTCTTTGTCTGATCAGAGTGACGGACTAACCCTGATCAGACAAAGTGCACAATAATGATATTCCGTGATGTTTTATTGAGCCTTCCATTGACTCAGGAATTCCTCCCAATGCGGTTCAGTTGATTTTCTCAAGGTAGTACGAACCAGCTCGCTCTCATAAATATATTGCTCATCATCTAAAATCCCCCGTAGAGACTGGAAACGAAGAAACATAAGATAAGTATTTACCACATCAGTTTCACAATAATTCCGAATTTCCACGCCCTTCCCGTCCTGAAATGATTTCCATACCTGAGAACCATCCATCCCTAGTTTCCCTGGAAAGCCTATCAATTGTGCTAGATCATTAAGTGCAACATTGGCACGTGGCTGATGTAAGGCAAGCGAGTCCATTAAGTCTAGGTGACGAGTATGATAGCGACTGAGGTAATTGTTCCATTTAAAGTCCCGGTCATTCTCGCCTGTTTCCCAATAGCGATGTGCCCGGATACCATGAATCATGCTTCGGTAGTGTAGTACCGGTAAATCAAAACCGTTTCCGTTCCACGAAACCAACTGAGGAGTGTATTTATCAATGCCTTCAAAAAATCGCCTAATAAGGTCTGCCTCTGTATCTTCCGTACTACCCAACGACCATACACAAAAATCATCTTTGTCGCGCAACGCACATGAAATAGCAACAATTTTATGCAGGTGAAGTTGTAAAAAATCATTCCCGGTTACTTGCCGACGAGACTGGAATGCCATTTCAGCAATATCGGCAGGCAAGAGTTCAGAGTCAAGCTCATGAAGCTTACGAAGCCCATCTATATCAGGTACCGTTTCGATATCAAAAACAAGAGTTGGAGCCAAGCGTAACCTCTCTAAATAAATTTCAAGCTTAATAGTCTATCTGGCATAACTTTACTTCAAACTGTTACGGTTCCTATATTTTATCTGTAATGATCGCTGCTATCTTAAGATGTTATAGGGAATATAAAACAAGCAAAACTCAATATGAGTTTAAGAATACTGTGCTTCCTATCACATATATCTATATTTCATTTATTTGAGAAGATACCGGTTGAAAGATATCGGTCACCACGATCACATACTATAAAAACAATTACAGAATTTTCTATACCAGAAGAAAGGTGAAGAGCTGCAGCTAAAGCTCCGCCTGAAGAAACCCCTGCAAATATCCCTTCTTCTCTAGCTAAACGTCTAGTAGATTCTTCCGCTTCATCCTGAGAAACTAACATGATCTGATCTATTTGATTCGAATCATAAATCTTTGGCAGATACGCTTCTGGCCATTTTCTGATCCCAGGAATCTGGGCCCCCTCCTTAGGTTGCACTCCAATAATCTGGATTGATTGATTCATTTCCCTGAAATATTTGGAGCAACCCATAATTGTACCTGTAGTTCCCATACTACTTACAAAATGAGTAATTTTACCTTTAGTATCATTCCAGATTTCTGGTGCTGTACTTTCGTAATGTGCTAATGGATTATCAGAATTGGAGAATTGATTAAGAATAATTCCACGCCCTGATTTACTCATATGTTCTGCTATATCTCTAGCTTCCTCCATTCCACCCTCTTTGGAGTTCAGCACAATCTCCGCACCATACGCACTCATGGACTGTCTTCGTTCCACACTGAGATGCTCTGGCATGATCAATATCATTCGATAACCGAGCATTGCAGCGACCATCGCTAAAGCTATACCAGTATTTCCACTAGTAGCCTCAATCAGAGTGTCCCCTGGTTTAATTTCCCCACGCTTCTGCGCATTTAAAACCATTGATAAAGCAGGGCGATCTTTTACAGAACCTGCAGGATTATTCCCTTCCAGTTTAGCAAGCAAAATATTACTAGTTTTACCGGGCAAGCGTTTGAGCCTTACCAGAGGCGTATTGCCGACAAAATTTTCTATGGTCTTGAGCATTATTTTTTACTGACAAATAAAATCTATTCGTCTTCCTGAGCTATTGAACGTTTTTCTGGGAACCATGCACTGAAAGAACTACCCTTCCCTGGTTCACTAATAATTTCCAAATGTGCTTGGTGACGATTAAGTATATGTTTAACGATCGCGAGCCCTAAACCGGTACCACCAGTTCCTCGTGAGCGACTAAGATCCACTCGGTAAAAACGTTCAGCCAAGCGCGGAATATGTTCCTGATCAATACCAATACCAGTATCCTTCACAACAAAAACACCCCTACCGTTTTGATAACTCCACCTCAAATCAACTTTTCCCCCGTCAGAAGTATAGCGTATGGCATTACTGACAAGATTACTAAATGCGCTTCGTAATTCATCTGGGCTCCCCCGTAACTTTACATCAGTATCAAGAGTGAGGTTAATATGATGGCGCCCTGCACTTAAAGATTCTGCCTCATGATATAACTCGTACAATATCTCAGTCACGTTAATATTTTCTTCCCGTATCTGATTCTGTGTGTTCTCAAGTCGTGACAGCGTCAATAAATCTTCTACTAGGCGTTGCATACGACCGGTCTGATCAGTCATGAGAGTAAGAGCTCGCTTACCCATCTCAGAAGAAATCCAGCTTTCTTCTGACGCAGTTTCAAAAAAACCACTTATCACTGTAAGTGGCGTGCGAAGTTCATGTGAAACATTCGCAACAAAGTCTCTCCTCATCGTTTCGACTCCCTCAAGACTTGTAATATCACGACTTATTAGTAGTTTTTGCTTATCTCCATATGGCACTAATTGTAGAGAGAGGATCAGCTCCTGATGCCTCGTTTGCTTGACTACCAGAGGTTCACTGTAATTATGAGTTAACAAATACTCAGCAAACTGCGGCTGCCGTACCAGAAAAGTAATTTGTTGAGTAGCATCTCTTTTAGAATCAATGCCAAAATGATTCTCGGCAACTGGATTACACCATTCGATACGATCTGATTCATCCAGGATTGTCACACCTTCCGGCATTGCAGAGGTAGCACGCCGAAGACGTTCAAGTGCTAGACTTAGCTGTTGCTGGCTTTGACTCTGGTTTCGCATAAGACGAGCTAGTCGTGCAAAAACGTCACCCCATGCGCCGGAACCATCAGGTAGAGTAACCGACGTAGGGTCAGGAATCTGTAGCCATCTGTCCAAGGACATTAAATAATGTAGATGATAAATGACAAGTAACAATAATGCCGTGCTATAGAATAATAACGCGATGACAATATCAAGAATTAACCATAGGCTACCTGCTATAGCAGTAGCCAAAATAACAATTAATAAGCTTCCTGAGAAACGGTGCACGTAATTTATTCCAAAGAATAAAGATGAATCATCATTTTTATATTATCCCATACCCTATGCCCTACCAACAGACAGACGATAACCTGTTCCTCTTACAGTTTGTACTAATCCGTCTTTACCAACAGGCTCCAGTATCTTACGTAATCTTCTTATATGTACGTCAACTGTACGGTCCTCAACAAAAACATGATCTCCCCAAACCCCATCAAGTAATTGTGAGCGTGAGTGTACTCGCTCTGTATGAGTCATTAAGAAATATAACAGCCGAAACTCTGTAGGACCTAATATCACCTCATGATCATTTACAGTCACACGATGCGTAACCGGATCAAGCCTTAATTCACTAATTTCAACAACATCATCAGCAGACTCTGGTGAACGTCTTCGTAAAACTGCCTTAATCCGGGCAGCCAGTTCACGGGGAGAAAATGGCTTAGTAATGTAGTCATCTGCGCCTACCTCCAACCCCGAAATTTTATCGAATTCCTCTGTGCGCGCAGTAAGCATAATGATAGGAATATTCTTAGTTCTAGGAGCTCGCCGTAGTATTTTTGCTAATTCAATTCCACTCATTCCGGGTAGCATCCAGTCAAGTAATACTAAATCAGG
>Ga0308013_10000266_pt1 | contig 29455 bp, 23 predicted proteins | sample Neamet181_FD_203131 | JGI IMG/M metagenome (GOLD analysis project Ga0308013, IMG submission 203131) | Marine microbial communities from water near the shore, Antarctic Ocean - #181 | ecosystem: Environmental > Aquatic > Marine > Unclassified | place: Southern Ocean | collected 2014-07-25
ATTTACAAGCATATCTGATTTATCAGAAAAAGGAGGACATCCAATTGTTGGAAACTCTGAATTAGCGGCAACAAACCCTGAAAGTGCATTAGATCTACCAGCAATTGTGATGTATACAATATTTTTACTATCTTTGTTATTCGTGAGGATCTCTAATACTTTAAGTGGTTGTTTATGGGCAGAAGCAGCATGTTGCTCCCATTCAATACTATGCTCATCTAGTCGATCTGTTATTTTTTTTGCATGTGGTTCATCAGAAGTTGAACCCATAATTAATATTGCTTTCATAATAATTCCTTTAAGTTCTTTTTAATTCTTTCGCTAATTGATTGTCTTGAATCTGGAAAAGGGAAGATACCTCCTGTAATCGTTTCATATAAATAAATGTATCTACTTGAAAGTTCTATTACTAGCTCTTCGGGAGCATCGGGTAGTATCTCATCGTTATAAGGGTCACAATTCTCAACAAACCAAAGTCTTAAAAATTCTTTATCAATATTTTGCGGTTCCTTACCATTTGAGATTCGATCTTCATAACTTTCAGCAATCCAATATCTACTTGAATCAGGTGTATGAACTTCATCGATTAAGACAATATTCCCATGGGTATCTTTTCCCATTTCATATTTTGTATCGACTAAAACCATTCCATTTTCAGCGGCTTTTTTCTGACCAAATGAAAAAAGATCTAATGCTTTTTTACTACAATAGTCCCAGTCTTTTTTGGTCATCCAACCCTCACTAATAATTTCTTCGGGTGAAATTGGACGATCATGGTCTTCTTCTTTTGTTGTCGGAGTAAGCATGTTTTGTATAAGCTTTTGATTTTTAACTAAACCCTCCGGAAGGTTATTACCGCAATATTTACGGTCACCTTTTTTATAAACTGTCCATAATGAGGTGCTAGTACTTCCAGTTATGTACCCCCTAACAACAAACTCAATTGGGAAAACAGTACATTTTTTTGCAAGAGTAATGTTGGGGTCCGGTATTCCAATTACTTGATTGTCAATTATATGTTTTGTTTGATCAAACCACCATGCACTAGTGAGGTTTAAAACTTGTCCTTTAAAAGGGATAGAGGCCAATACTCTATCAAAAGCACTTTGACGATCTGTCGTGACTAAAATAATCTTATCATCGAGCTCATATTGATCTCTTACTTTCCCTGTCTTTTTTGACCCAGTTTTGAATGAGGTTTCTGTTAATGTATTTTTGAGCTCCGTTTTAATCCGGTCTCTATAGTGTTTAGTTGATTCTATAGCATTCATGAGATAATGTGTTAAAAAGTATTTGAGTGTTAATTAATTCATTTAAAATCGTATCAAAATTACCTTTATTAACTGTTATATTCCATATAACACCATATTTTAATTTTGTAATTCCATCGATTTCAAATCTTTCTTTCAAGGATTCGGCCTTGGACCGTCCTAGAATATCATCTTTTTTTCTAACAAGAAATGAAGCAGAATTCTCTTTTTTATTTATTTTACTAATAAATTCTTTATTTGAGTTAAATAGTTCCCCACTAAGAGTCACAGAATCAAGAATAGCTTCTTTATCTTTTTCAATTAAAAATTCCCAATGTGCTTTTCGATTAACTAAAACATCATACCCTTTATTTTTTAGTGCTTTCTCAACAGAAGCGGCATCATTATCGGTAATTATTTGATCTATTATCCACTCTGTTGCATTTTTTTGTAGAGTGTAAGGTTTTACTTCAAGTTTTGGGTTTTTATATACTAATACATGATCTTTTATAGGGTTTTTTTCCTCAATAAACTCTTTCAAGGAGGAAAAAATAGGATCCCCATTTTGAGTTCTTTCTGGGTGAGGCATTATAGCCATCACATTACCTTGAGGGTTACACAATGCCGCAATATTATAAATAGACCCATTGGGGTTTGTTGGAAACTCATCAATGGTTTTTCCATTTGTATCACAATATCGATAAACAGTTTGTTCATTTTTTATTAGTTCTTCAAGTAGACCTTCATCCATTATAAATCGACCCTCTCCATGAGCAAGAGGGATAAGTATATTATCTTCCGTAGATAAATGCCTCGTGAAAGCGGATCTCTTAGGATCCGCAGTCATCTTTACGTTTGCCCATGTATTATAATATCCAACGCCAAGAACATGGTCGTTTTTTATTCTTTTATTATCGGTAAGAGCAACTCCAAGCCTATAGTCTTTCAGACCTGGAATTAAACCAGACTCTACTAATATTTGCGCTCCATTACAGATTCCTAAAATAGGCTTTCCTTTGGATGCTTCAATTTTTAATTGTGTCATAATCGGCTCTAAAGCTGCAATAATGCCTGATCGAGAACGATCTTGATAGGAAAAACCACCAACTATAATATACCCTTCAAAAGAGGATAGCCTCTGAGTATTATCATTCCAAAAAAATTCAACAGGGTGTAAGCCAACGCGTTGGCAAGCCATTATTGTTTCTCTCTCGGTATTCGATCCTGGAAACTGTATTATTGCAATCGTAGAAGTCATTTAATATTAACAACTCTGTTTTTATCATTTACAATGCCAATTTCATACACTTCAGAGATTTTTTTTAATGAATCTTTTACCAAAGAAACCTCTTTTTTGCTTACAATAAAAACCATACCAATACCCATATTAAAGGCACGAAACATTTCACCAGTATCTACTTTCCCCAGATCTTGCATTACATCAAAAACAGGTAAGTTTGGCCAAGCTTTTTTTTCTATATCAACCCCACACCCTTTAGGTAATATTCTAGGGATATTTTCGATTAGACCGCCACCAGTAATATGAGCAATCCCTTTTACATCAATTCCATTTTCGATTGTTGTAAACACATGATTTGTATAATTTGTATGTGGTTCTAATAATGTAAGGCCAATAGACTTTTCAAGCCCATTAACCATGTCAGAAACATCATGTTTTGCAATTTCAAAAAAGATTTTTCTTGCTAAAGAAAATCCATTGGTATGTAATCCACTAGATGGGAGACCCAGTACTATATCACCAGGAGTGATATTCTCTCCTGTTATAATTTTATCTTTATCAACGATTCCGGTAATTACGCCAACAAGGTCATGTTCACCGGGTAAATAGGTATCAGGCATTTCAGCTGTTTCACCACCTACTAGTGAAACTCCAGTTTCTTTGCAGGCTTTTACCATACCTGAAACAATCTCTTTAACTATTTCTGGATAAAGTTTATCATTTGCAATATAATCTAAAAAAGTAAGAGGCCTTGCACCCATGACAAGGATATCATTAGCACAAGCACTTAAAAGATCTATACCAATAGTATCAAACTTTTTTAGTTTTCTAGCAATAATCGTTTTTGTACCAACACCATCAATACTTTGGACAAGAACAGGGTTTTTATATTTATTAAATAGAGGTTTTAAATTGTAGAGTGAACCAAAACTACCGATTCCAGTAAGAACATTCTTGGAAAAGGTTGACTTCACATCTTTTTTAATCTTTTCAACTGCAATATTACCAGCATCTATATCTACTCCAGCTGATTTATAATCTATTTTAGTCATAGAATTTTTCACCTTCAAAAAAAATGGAATTCACCTTTGTTAAGAAAGCCAAATAAATTTCACCCATTAAAGTTTATCCCTTAAACCTGATCTCCAAACATCTTTAACAATATTTAAATCAATAGAAATTTTGTTATTTAACTCTATAAAATTTTCATCGGTTGTTTTACCAATAATAAAAGTTTCAATTTTATTTATCAAAAACTCTTTTTGTAATTCTATTAAGTTTTCTTGATCCACTTCAAGAATAAAGCCCCCTGTCTCGCTAAATAAGAAAGTTTCTGGTTTCAGTTTGGTTTCAAAATTAATGTTACATCCAATGTTGTTTTCAAAGGTCATCTCAGAAAGAGCACTTGCAATCCCACCATCACTAATATCATGGCAGGCTAAAACAAGTTCTTTATCTATGCATGTTGTGAGCGAGAATATTTCATTTCTCACTTCAAGTAAATCTGGCCTAGGTACATTTGCACCAAGTTGGTCAAATAAGTCATAGTAAATTGATCCACCAAGCTCATCTTTTCTAGTTCCAATCATTAGAATTAAAGAATCTTTTTTCTGAAAATTCATTGTAATCGATTTTTCAGCATTTTTTATTTTACCCAAACAGCTAACTATTGGACTAGGAGGAATTGGTCCTGACTTTGATTCATTATAAAAACTAACATTACCAGCAATTATAGGAGTCGGACTTTCAGGGTGTTCTTTTAAAGTTATTGTATTGCATGCATCAGAAATGCCTCTTGTGCTTTCTACAAATTCCCACATTTGCTTTGGCTTTTCAGGGTTTCCAAAGCACAGACAATCAGTAACTGCATGAGGTGTAGCACCTACAGCGGCGACATTTCTCATCGCTTCAACTGTTGCCATTACCCCGACCCAGTAAGGACTAATTAACCCATATCTAGGATTATGATCTGTAGATAATGCAATACCAATTTTTTGGATTTCAGAAGGGTATTTATTTGAATTAAAAGGTGTTAAGACTCCAGAGTCCGCCAATCCACTTTCAAAATGAGTACGACCTTGTACTTGTTTATCATATTTTTCGTAAAGAGGTTTTCTGCTAGCCATATTTTCGTGAGACATAATTTTTAATAATACATCATTAAAATTAGAAGGTGTTTCTAAATCAGGCTCTATAAAACTATTTTTAGGGTCTTCAAAAGGCCTATTGTATAAGAATCCTTTTGTTACTTCAGCGGCTGGAGCATTGACAATTTCCTCTCCTCCACTATGTACAATATATTGGCCATCCTTTCGAATTTTACCAATTATCGAAGCTTGAGACCCTTTACTTACACCGGGTAAATCAAAGGTTTTATTATAATGATCTACAATTAGCCTACTTACCTCCGGTGGGCATACCCACATAAATCGTTCTTGTGTTTCACTGCAAAGATAGACGGATGAATGAAGATTTTTCATCCCAATATGTACTTTGTCCATCCAAATTTCTGAACCATAACCAGAGGTTTCTGCAAGCTCTACACTCGCACAGGCAACACCTCCAGCACCTAAGTCTTTAAATCCCACTTTATCAATTAGATTTTTTTCTTTTAAAATATCAAATAGCGCATATGTTGATTTCAAAAGATGTCTTTCTAAAAATGCGTTGGGTTCTTGGACGGCACCTTTATTTTGATCTTTTTTATCTTCTTCTAATTCAACAGATGCAAAGCTTGCACCACCAAATCCGCTATTGTCTGTTGGTTTACCAATTAGTATTAAATCAAATCCATCAGCATTTTCTGGAGCATAAGAGTGAATAATATTGTCTTCTCTAACTATTCCAAGTGCTACCAGTGTAACTAAACAATTTTCATTATACCCCTTATTATAATATAAATCGCCACCTATGTTTGGAACGCCTAACGGGTTTCCATAACCAGCTATTCCAGCGACAACTCCATCATGAATCCATTTTGTCTTATTATTTTTTATTTCACCAAATCGTAAAGAGTCAGTAGAGGCAATTACCTCGGCACCCATACACATAACATCTCTAACATTTCCACCCACACCCGTTGCAGCACCTTCATATGGAACAATTTGAGATGGATGATTGTGTGACTCATGGCTCATTACAATACACCAACGTTTTCCGTGATTGTCTTTAGTAATTGCAACAACACCAGCATCTTCTTTTGCACCCAGTATAACATCGGGACCTTCTGTTGTGAATTGTTTTAAGTGCAGGCGACTACTTTTATAGCTACAATGCTCAGAACCTTGGATTGAGAATAATACTAATTCTGCAAGTGAGGGCGCACGGCCAAGCATTGAATGTTGAATTTTTTTAGCCTCGTCCGAGGTGAGTGAAATGTTTAGTTCTTTTAATTTATTTTGGATTTCATGATCATTTAGATTGTTGAAATCAATAATCTCTTTTGTAAAAGCCATTACCTTATAATCGTTTCATGACGCTGAGGGCCAACAGAAACTATTTTAACAGGGCACTTAACTTCTTCTTCTATAAAAGAAATATACTCTTTTAGAGTTTTTGGAAAACTATCATAGCCTAAATCCCACACCTTTGAAGGAATTGATTCCCAACCAGGAAGGACTTTATAAACGGGAACAGCTTCTCTATATTGGGTAAGACTTGCTGGCATTTCTTTTATATGTTGTCCTTTTACATTATAGGCAACGCAAACAGGTAGTTCTTTAAAGCCATCTAAAACATCTAGTTTTGTAAGTGCAATTTCAGTTAACCCATTCACTCTAACTGCTTGCCTGACTTGAACAAGGTCTAACCAACCAACACGTCGAGGTCTACCAGTTGTAGTACCATACTCTCCACCTTTTTCACGCAGAGACTCTGCTTCAGGGCCATGAATCTCTGAAGGCAAAGGGCTTTCTCCCACACGACTTAAATATGCTTTAACTACGCCAATAATTCGATCCATTTTATGGAAGCTAACTCCTGTACCTGTAGAAATATGACCTGCGGCCGTATTGGAAGACGTCGTGTAAGGGTAGACTCCATGATCGACATCAAGGCTTATTCCTTGTGCACCTTCAAATAAAATAGATTTACCATTTTTATAAGCATCATATAGTTCAACTGATGTATCACAAATATATGGATTTAAAGACTTTCCATAGGCTAAATATGTCTCAAAAATTTCATCAATAGTTATATCCAGCGATTGTTCAAGTGCTTTTTCTATTAAACCTTTAGAAAATTTAAAACCTTTTTCAAGTTTTTCACGAAAAACATCAGGTTCTAATAAATCAATCATTCGAATACCATTACGGAACATTTTATCAGCATAAACTGGGGCTATACCTCGATTAGTACTTCCAGCAGCAAGTTCTCCTTGGTGAGTTGAAAGTGCACCATCAAGAGCAATGTGATAGGGCATTATAACATGAGCTCTGTCACTAACCATTAGTTTGGGCTCAATTCCTTTTTTTCGAACATAGGCAATTTCATCTAGTAATGCCTTGGGATCTACAACAACACCATTTCCAATAATTGACATTGGTTCACCATATACTATCCCTGATGGAATTAGATGGAGTTTAAATGTATTTCCTTCAACTATAATTGTATGGCCGGCATTATTTCCACCATGAAATCGTACTACATAGTCAGATTCTCCAGCAAAGAAGTCGGTTATTTTACCTTTGCCTTCGTCGCCCCATTGGGCTCCAACAATGACGGTTACTTTAGAAGCAGTAGAAGACACTTGGATTCATAATTTAATTTTTTGATTTAGATTAGTTAAAGACACTTAAATTAAAAAAAATAGAAAGAGAAATTAAAGTCAATCAAAATTTAAAAAAATGCCAATAATGAAAAATTCAAACTTTTTTTTGAACAGAATAGGACTATTTTCAAAAGAAGAAAATATTTAGCTAAAATAATTAAACCAGGTATATCAAAAACTAAACTTTGGAACATGGAGATAAATTCTGTGTTAAGTCCTAGGTTTATTTTTTCTATTCTTTTAAGTCTCTAATTAAGTATAAAAAGGTCCTTTTTTAAAAATTTGTCTAGATTAATATTTTCCTTCTTAAGTAAATGTTGTTCTAAAAATAAAAAAGTTAAATCATTTACTAAAGAGATAGACGTCTCCGGTGGATTATCTCCCACATCCATAACGTATCGTATTATAGGAGAAAAAAGAGGTATGTCAGTAAAGTCTAAATGAAGGCTATTTTTAATGTAAGTATCATATTTAGCTTTAGATGAATGGCTTATTATTATTTTTAAATTAGAATAATTATCAGGGTAATCAGAATCTTCCCAAGAAGTTCTTCCAACGAAAAAAAGAGGGATATCCAATCCTGAGTTAAGAACTGAGTCGGGTAAAGGGCTAAGCCATCCATCTAAAACTAGACAACTTTTGATTCTTTTATCTATTTTTGATGCTAATATTGCAGTTGCACCCCCATATGAGTGACCCGCTATCCCAATTTTATCAGTGTTTAATAAGTTATTTAATCTTGACTCTATTTTATTTGATTGAATTTTTTTTATTTGATCAAGTAAAAAAACAATATCTAAAGCTCTCGTTTTCATTTGTTTTTTTCTAAGATTAAGACTGTCAGGATTCCCTCCCAGATCAGATCTGTAGTCGGCGATCATATTATTTGGAAATATTGTTAGGTTTGCGTCATAGCTATGATTGAGGGCAAAGATAACATAGCCTCTACTTGAAAGGCTCTCAAAAAGAGATTGATGTAAGGATCGTGAACTAGTGATTCCATGTGAGAAAATAAGTATTGGAAGCTTTTTAGGCAGAGTGGCTGTTTCTATATTTTTATAACTATTCCCGTATACATATTTAAGATGCCTTGGGAAAAAAGAGGGAATATCTCCTGCAGAAGCCATAGTCGTAGATCGAAGGTCAATATTATCTAAATATAGTTCCTGTTTTAGCTTTTCTGTAGGGATCCCCGGATACCATGTTTGAATAACCAGGTTTCGAAAGTCTGTGCTATCCTCTACTGTGAACCATTCAGTTCTGCTTGAATCAATCCAGTGAAAAGTTTCAGTACCAACATTATAATCTCCCTCAGGTTGAGGGAGATTGAAAACAGGTATAAGGATAGGTATCAGGAGGGCTAATAAAAACCAAAGAGATATAAAAACATCAAAAAGTAAATTTCTACTAAAGTTTAATATTTTGAAACGAAAGTAAATGACCGGAAGTAGAAATATTGCGAAGTTAAACTGCCATCGGGCGCCTTCTAAAAAATATTGTAAAATCGTAAGAATAATTGAAAAGAAAAGTGAAGAAAGGAAAATGTTTTCTTTTTTCTTAAATAATAATAGATATACTGTAACACCTATGGATATAATACTGAAAATTTCAAGAGGTCTCATTTAAAGTTCCTTTTGTAAATTAGTGGATAAAAATATGACAAAAATTTTAAAATACTATTGCGTATAAATTTACCTGAAGAAGAAATAAAAAAGTATTCAGAACTTTTTTTAGATAAAATAAAAAAAGAAAGTCCGTACGTATTTTTTTATACACATGTTCTAAGGTTAGCTAAAAAATGACTAAAGATGTATACAACATAATATGAGGGTTTTATGACGGTAAGAATTTTAATAACGGGTGGAACATTTGACAAAGAGTACGATGAAATAAAAGGGGAGCTCTATTTTAATAAAACCCATATTGAGGAGCTGCTAGATCTTGGACGTTGTAGACTTGATGTTTCTATTACGAGGCTTATGTTAATCGATAGTCTTAAAATGACAAATAAGGATAGATCTATTATTTCAAGCTCATGTGAAAAAGTTAAGGAAGAGCAAATTGTTATTACCCATGGTACTGATACAATGACGCAAACAGCAGAATCTATTGCTGATCAAAAATTAGAAAAAACAGTCATTTTAACTGGTGCTATGATTCCATATAACTTTGGAAGTAGCGACGGTTTATTTAATGTTGGCAGCGCTTTAGCATTCGCTCAGGCATTGCCTCATGGTGTTTATATAGCAATGAATGGTCAATGCTTTAAATGGGGAAAAGTAAAAAAAAATAAGATTACTGGGGTTTTTGAAGGCTCTTCTATTTAGGAAAGGCACCCATTCTAATGGGCGCCTTTATTTAAAAAGAGACAAATATTAGTTCAACCGCATGTAGTTTTCATTAAAATGGCGCACACTTGATAGGGGTCCATATTTGCTGAAGGTCTTCTGTCTTCAAGGTATCCATATCCATCTTTTGCTGTTTGCATAGGTATTCTTACTGAAGCACCCCTATCGCTAATTCCATATCGAAACTCTTTTATACTGCAGGTCTCATGTAAACCTGTCAATCTTTCTTCATTATGAGCACCATAAACCGCAATATGCTCATCATGTGCATCTCTAAGCTTTTCACATGCCGCTTCTATTACTTTAATTCCACCTTCTGAGCGCATATTTTTTGTACTAAAATTTGTATGTGCACCTGCACCATTCCAATCACCTTTTACTGGTTTGGGGTGCAAAGTTGCGCTTATTCCATAGTCCTCTGCAATTCGGTATAAGAGCCATCGAGAGACCCACATTTGATCTGCTGATTCAAGAGGTTTAAGTGGGCCTATTTGATATTCCCACTGTCCAGGCATAACTTCAGCATTAATACCCGATATTTCTAACCCTGCGTCAATACATAACTGAAGGTGCTCTTCCACAATGTCTCGACCATAGACTTCGTCAGCACCTACTCCACAATAGAAAGGACCTTGTGGCGCCGGGTATCCACCTTCTGGCCATCCAAGAGGGTTTCTACCATCAAATAAAGTATATTCTTGCTCTATTCCAAACCATGCCTCCTGATTTTTATGTTTTTCGGCTAGCTTTCTAAGGGGTGCTCTCGTATTAGATGAGTGTACAGTCCCATCTGCATTTAGAACCTCACACATTACAAGTAGGTCCTCTCCTCCTCTAATAGGATCTGGAGCTTTATATATGGGCTTTAATAGGCAGTCACTATCATTTCCTTTAGCTTGATTTGTACTTGATCCATCAAAACCCCAATCAGGAAGATCGTTAAGTGACTTAATAGGTCCTTCCATTACTTTTGTTTTTGATCTAAGTTTTTGAGTTGGCTCATGCCCATCCATCCAAATATACTCTAATCTTATTTTACTCATTTATTTACCTTTTTAATGTTATTAGCGCAATTGGGTTAAAAGTTTAAAATAATAAGAGAAAATATATAAATATTTAATGTTTATTGAAAATATTTTTTCTTATTTTTAATAATAGAAAAGTTGATTTTCAATTAAAAATTATGGGAAAGTTTGTTTCTTTAGCTTTTTTAAGTATTTTTTAAAAGTAAAAATCTATCGCTATTTGAAAATTATTTAAAGTGGAATTATGGACCCAAGTTTATAGGATGACAAAATAATTTGAGTTTCCGTTCTTACCACTCCGGGCCAACGTTGAATTTTCCTAAGAAGGTCTTCGAGAGTATTTGAATTTTTAGTTATGACAAGCAATGTATGCGAGCCATTACCTGTCGTACTAAAACACTGAATAACTTCAGAATTTTCTTCTGCTTCCAGGGTCACTTCTTTATAATATTGTGAAGATCCCGATATAATTGTAATTATTGCGCTTACATCTAGCTCAATTGCGCTAGGGTTTATTATTGCCTGAAAACCTAGAATAACACCATTTTCTTGAAGTTTTCTTATTCGCTCTGTTACGGTTGGGACTGAGACTTTTATCCTTTCTGCAATATGGCTTGCAGACTCGCGACCATCTTTTTGTAGTTCTTTTAAAATTTTCAAATCAGTTGAATCAAGTTTCATTTGTTTTCTTTTTTTGATGTTTTTAATATACAAAAATCTGTTTCTAGAATGTAATAATTAAGGGTTTATAAAATTATTATTTTAAAAAAAATGTAGATGTAGATTGTCTTAAATAATTTCTTTAAAATTTTTAAAAGGTCCTTAAAATGAAGAGTTTTATTCTTTACCATAACCCCAAGTGAGGTAAAAGTAGAGGAGCCGTGCAGCTTCTAATAGAAAGAAAAGTAAGCTTTGAAATAATTGAATATTTAAAAGTAAAAATATCTCCAAATGACATTTTAGGCCTTTCTAAAAAACTTAAAATTCCGCCAAGGGGTTTTATAAGAAAAGGGGAGGCCGATTTTAAAAATAACAACTTAGAAAGATTTCTTCTTGATGATAGAAAAATGGCTGGTGCAATTTCAGAATTTCCAAAAATCATGGAAAGGCCAATTGCTGTATATGGAGAAAAAGCGATAATTGGTCGTCCATCAGAAAAAGTATTAAGTTTATTAATTTAGGAGAAGTGAAAATGAAGAAAGTTATAGCTTTATCGTTTTTATTATTTATTTTTAGTTGCGACCCTTTTGTTACTGAGTTTGCAGATATTAGTGAGGCTGAAATGTATGTTGCCGCAAATTCTTCGAATTCAGAACAACTATATAATGGAGGTCAAGTAAAAGTAGTTACGTGGAATATTCGTTTTGGATCTGGGCGTTTTCCTTTTTTTGGCGACTCCTGTGGAGATGAAGTTATAGCGGAGAATCAAACCATAAATACTATTATGAAATCTATAGCTGACACTTTGAATTCAATGAATGCTGACATAGTTTTATTGCAAGAAGTGGATATCTCTTCAAAAAGAACGGGTTACATAGATCAGGTTCAGTATCTTTTAGATAATACCAACCTAAATTATGGATGTTATGCGTCAATGTGGAAAGCTGACTTTATACCAACGGATGGAATTGGAAAAATAAATACTGGTAATGCAATTTTATCTAAATATCCTCTTACGGATGCTGAAAGAATTCAATTAAGTTTAAGAACAGATCAGGATGATCTTGTTCAATATTTTTATTTAAGACGAAATATACTCAAGGTTAAAATCCCATCTCTTTCTCAATCGGGAAAAGATTTCTACGCTGTCGATATTCATGCAACTGCATTCGCGACGGATGACACAAAAGAAAAACACATTTCTAAATATATTGAGGTTCTAAGCGATCTTGATGCTGGAAGTGCAATCTTTGTGAGTGGGGGTGATTTAAATTCAGTGCCTCCTGGCGCAAGTTTTGATTTTTGTCTTCTTGATAAATGCGAAGGAGAGAGGTTTATTGACTCGGATGGCTCTGAATCAGAATATCACTCGGTAGACTCTTTAGTTGGGCCACATAAAGAAGGCTCTTTTTTTAATAATTTTGAAGGGGAACCAGATTTACTATCACCGCTTTATGACAGCTATCAAACGGCAATTAGTCATTCTGATGGCTCGAGCTTAGTCTCTTCTAATTTTACGCATGCCCCAAGTACTAGTTTTGAAAGACATGCAATTAAGTACGATAGAAAACTTGACTACCTATTTACAAATGGGGTCTGGGTAGCTGGTTCCGGATATACCCATCAAGGGGCGTGGGAGCTAAGCGATCACATGCCAGTGAGTGCTTATTATTTACCGGAATCTGAATAAGGAAAAGCTGTGAAAAAAATACAAATTCTATTAACAAATTTTTTATTCTTTAGCTTTTTATTTTCATCTGACAACTTTTGGTCGTCTCATTCTGCAAATTTATTAGAAAAAAACAGATGGGAAATCGGAATGTTCCAACCGTTTAGATATGGATACTCTGAAAAAATTGAGTACAGCGTTCACCCTATTCTATTTTTTGCAATGCCAAATATTTCAGTTAAAAAGTCTGAGAATACTATGTGGGGATTTAGTGCGGCAAGTCAATTCTCCTTAAACTATCCAACACCCTTATTAAACATGGTTTCCAGGAAAGGAATAGGCGGGCTGATAGACCCAAACCTAGAGGTACCTCCTATGCTCGGACTTTCATTCTCATGGTTGATGTCAAAAACTATTTTAGATTTTAATTTAACAATAAAAAATGGTCTTGATTTTGGCTTGACCTATGGGTCTTTAGATAAGCGAGCCTCTATTGATCTTCCCCTAGTATACCATCGTTTAGGTATCTATAATAATGGATGGGGTTACCATACGGGAATAGATATTCAAAAAGCTGTCATGGGTAAATTTGAGATATTATTTGATATTGATTTATTGCTTCTTCCTGATTTGGCAAGCACTCAAGCAAATCCAGACTTCAAAGGTCTGAGAGGTCCTTATTCTATAGAGCATAAGCTGTTATTAAGTTGGGTTAAATCAGATAGGTTTAAGGTAACGACCGGATACAAATTTGTAAATGCTGAGTTTCCATTTGGTACCCAATCGAGGCTATTGCCCTATATCCCTTTGTCTGAAAAGTGGGTCCCTATAATTGAGCTTCAGTGGGCTGGGGTAAAAAAATAGATTTTTCTTTGGTGGTTTGATTTAGGCTTTAGTCGGATTTAATTTTTCTTTCCTCCTTATGCAGCCTTTCACTGAGTTAAAAACAACACTTTTGAAGTAAAGTATATACGGAAACATTTTTCTTGACTCATAACGAATCAACATCTAGGTTTACCTAACTGTTTTTTGGGATATTGAGGATGCGAGATAGTATCTTCGTTATAATAGAACGTTTTGAAGTGGTGATTGTAAGATTCTAATGCCACAAGATCTTTTTTGTTCCCCAAAATATAAAATTTTTAATAAAAACTCTATAATGGAGGCTGTATAATGAAACGAATTATGTATTTAACATACCTTACTGCATTTCTATCTACTGGGTGGTCGCAGACAACAGGTAAACTGACAGGCTCAGTGCTTGGAGATGACGGATCAGCATTAGTAGGTGCAAACGTTGTTGTTTTGAGTACCGGATCTGGTTCATCTGCGGATGACGAAGGTGGCTTTACCATATTAAATATCCCTGCAGGTACTTATACTGTGTTAGCGAGTTATATTGGTTATGCTTCACAAGAGGTATCTAATGTTCGGGTAATGACTGGCTTAAGTACAGAAATTAAATTTTCTCTTTCAACAAGCTCTATAGAAGGGCAAGTCGTCCAGGTAGTTGCAGAGAAGCCGTTAATACAAAAAGATGAAACGTCTTCCGTAAGTACAGTTTCTAGTGAGCAGTTAAGAAATATGCCGATTAGGGATTTAAATTCAGTTCTGGCTACGGTTCCAGGTGTTGTTGTTCAGAATGACGAAATTCATATTCGTGGTGGAAGGAATAATGAAATTGCATACTATTTAAACGGTGCTGGAACAACTAATCTAGCCAATAGGTCAAATCTTGTGTACGTACCAACAGAAGCAGTTGAAGAACTTCAGGTGCAGGTTGGTGGTTATGATGCAGAAATCAGTGGTGCGAACTCAGGGGTTATTAAGCGCTCTCTTAAGAGCGGTGGATCTGAGTATGAAGGTTCTTTTTCTGTCCAGAATGATGGCGGGAAATCCGGTTCTAACTCGATGTTCGGAGATGGATATTCTTATGGGCATCAAACTGTTTTGGCTTCTGTCAGTGGCCCTTTATTACCGGGCAATGAAAACATTAAATTTTATGGTGCTGTAGAAAGCAGTAAAGAAGATGACCCATATGTTAAGGTCTCCAAGGGTTTTGGCTTTCTTAATCAGCTAGATGAGAGAACGGATAATAGCGCGTACGTAGATCAATTTGATCTTACTTGGAAAGACGGATCAACTCCTGGCGCAAAAGCAGAATTTACAAATTTAACTGGTACTGTTACATATGATGGCGGTCCAGTAAGAGCAACTCTCGGAGTTGTAAGCAATAGTGATACCCGAGCTTATGGCGGTGGAATTATGTCTCAGTTGCAGTGGGGTGGTGCTACAGTTAACACCCTTGATGATACTGCTGGGTATACAAATAGTTTTATGGTTGATCCTAGATACAGATCAAACAAAGGCAGTTCAATGATGACGATTGCGGAGTTAACGTACGCGTTGAGCTCTAACACGATCCTTCGTATGAACGTTAGCAATTTTAATCAAGAGGATGAAGCTAGTGACAGTTACTTTGGAACTGAATGGGAAAAGTGGGCTGACTCTACTGAAGTTCAGCAGCAATTAGGCTACACGGATACGGATGTTTCTGTACCGGTATTAAATGACGATGGAGATACAACCGGCTACACAACAACAACTTTTGGTTATACTCCGTTTCAGAGTCGCTTTTCAGAGAAATCTGATTACTTGGTAAATGGTATGTCCTTTGATAGACCTGGAACAATGGCAGGAGGTTATTATAAGAGAGCTTATCAGAAGCAGGGTTTTTCTGCGAGCTTGCAACACGTTCTTGGCAACCATGATTTTAAAGCAGGTGTGGACTATAGTAAGCACACTATCAGAGAATATTCTGCTAACCCATTTGTAATGAAATTAGCACAAGATGTGGGAACCACTGATTATACAACTTATGGTTCATTTGACAATATTCCGGCGTGGATGTGGAGACAGTATATTGATGGTTTTGGATATGATCATAATGGTAAAGAGGCAGATGGAACTGTTTCTTATTATGGATCTCCAGAGGGTCAAGCAGGTATAGATACTACGTACATTGATGGAGCAAAAACTCCAACCGAAATAGGTTTTTATATTCAGGATAAAATAGAGTTTGATGATATTATTGTTAATATTGGCCTCAGGGTTGATCAGCTTGACCCTTCAGAGACAGCACCGGCTGATGCAGGTGAGCTTTATTTCTCTAGTGTCTCAAAATATGTCAGGCCAGATTCATGGAAAAAAATTGAGCCTTACACTGAGATTCAGCCTAGAATTGGTATCTCATTTCCATTTACAGATAAAACAAATGTTTATGGTTACTATGGTCGTTTTTCTCAGTTAGTTGACCTTAATTCAATGTATTACACCGCACGTGATTATCGTACTCAAATGGGTGTTGGTGGTAATTTTTACAATGATCCAATTGGCTTTGGTTTAGAACCAGTTAGAACAACTCAATATGAAATTGGGTTTAAACAGCAGGTTTCAAATAATGCTGCTTTAAAAGTAACGGGTTTCTACAAAAATCAAAAAGGACTTATTCAAGCAGATCGATCGACGCCTACAGGTTTAGGCGATCTTGATACTCCGTATAATTATGTTCGGAATGGTGATTTTGCAACAACAAAAGGCTTAGAGTTTTCTCTATCACTTAGAAGGATGAGTGGTCTTACTGTAGAGATGAACTACACTGCAGCTCAAGCAGAAGGTACGGGGTCTGGAAGATCTAGTTACTTAGCTGCTCTTGATAGAGGGTCTATGCCGCCAACAATGATTAACCCGGTAGATTTTAACCAAACACATGCTGGTTCTATTAACCTAGATTACAGATTGTCTGGAACTCAAACATTCTTAGACGGATTAGGAAGCAACTTACTCTTTACTTTTAATAGTGGGCATGCTTTTACTTATGTATACCGCCCAGTTGGTGGACAGGTTAGTGCTTTTGATGCTGGTGTTGATTATATGGATGATACTCGTTCAAGACAAGCTCTTGAGCCTGTAGGTGCCTCTACAACTCCTTGGGTTTATAACTTAGACCTAAAGCTAGATAAAGACTTTACTTTTGGTAATTACAGTTTAAAAGTTTTTGCTAGAGTAAATAATCTTCTAGATCGTCGTAATGCTTTAAATGTGTATCAGGCAACTGGTTCAGCTTCGGATGACGGCTTCTATGGAAACGAAGTATATTCAGAGTCTTTTGTTGATCTTTATGGAGATGACCCTGATGGTGATGGTGTCACAGATTACGAAGAGATGTACAGAGCTATCAATATTGATAATGACGAGTCATATAGACTGGCTACGGGAGATAATCTTATTAGTGCGCCAAGGCAGGTCTTTTTAGGCTTTGCGATAAACTTCTAATTATAATAATTAAAAGAAAAGAGGAAACATGAAATATCTAAATTACATGACTGCTGGACTGCTAATCGCCTCCAGTTTATATGCGAAAGACCTTCCTGAAAATAGTACTTGGAATAACTTTCGCTTTTCTCCAAAACTTGCTGCAGATAATCCAGCGTACTCGCTAATTAATATCGGGAACTTTGGATATTGGCAAAAAAGTGATGCTACTTCTGCTCATACACCAAGTGGTGGTAGTGGTGGTATCTATCCAAGAGGAACTGCTGCAAATGTATATCTAGACGGAGTTCTTGTCGGGGGATACACAGATACAGATAATGATGGTGAGGGTGACTTGCTTCACGTTTCTGGTTCTATTTACACGAACGGTTTAGTATCTGGTTATATTGACGGTCTCGGTGGTAATCTAATGACTGGTGATGATGTTCGTCTATATCGTATCAGAAAAGGTTGGGAAACACTTACTTTTGATCAGGTACGTGTAGATGCTGCGGAAATGAATGAAACAACGGTTTCAGGTGTTTCTGATGCTCAAATCCAAGGCATTCTAGATCAATACGAAGAAGATTGGAATAATTGGCCAACTCATTTAGGTGCGCCTTTTTATGACCTTAATAGTAATGACGTTTATGAGCCAGAATTAGGTGAAACACCCGGTATTGCAGATGCGGACCAAGTTATTTGGTATGTTGCTACGGATGCTGATGTAGCGGCAACCGCTTCTTTATACGGTACGTCTCCAATTGGACTTGAAATGCAGTTCACTTTATGGGGCTATAATCAGCCTGGTGCTGCTCTAGGCCAAATAATTTTTAAAAATATAAGATTAATTAATAAGGGAAGTAAAGATCTCTCGGAGGCTTTTGTTTCTCTTTGGAGTGATCCTGATGTAGGTGATTATACAAATGATTTCGTTGGAGTTGATACTTCTCTAAGTCTTATGTTCTCTTACAATGGTGTTGCTGAAGACGGAGACTATGCAGCTTTTGGTTTAGCTCCAGCAGCTGTTGGTTACGATTTTTTTGCAGGACCAATAGTACCAAGTGTTGGTGATACAGCTATTTTTAACTTAAAAAAGAAACCAGGTTTTAAAAATTTACCAGCGTCTAGTTTTGGTTATTTTGTTGCCGGCGGTGAATATTCAGATCCAAGCCCTTACGGGGATACTGAATCTGCCCGTAAATACTATAATCTTATGAGAGGTTTTGTTCCAGCTTCAGACCTAGGGAACCCAACGCCATGGACAAACACAGATGGATCTGCAACAAAATTTCCACTTTCGGGTGATCCTGTTACTGGTGAAGGGGAATTAGATTCAAGTCCTGCTGATAGACGTATGTTAATAAATGCGGGTCCTTTTACTCTGGCTGTTGGAGATACACAGGACATTGTTACGGCTGTTATTGGTGGGATAGGTGATACTTATTTAACATCTGTAACTAGTGTCAAAAATACAGACTTAGTAGCGCAAACATTATTTGATGATTTGTTTTCTTCTGTTCCTTCTGCTCCACCTGCTCCTGTTGTAAGTACAACGGCTTTTGAAGATCAAGTTTTACTTGATTGGTCGTCAGCAGCTTCTGTACAAGCGACAGAAAGCTCTAATATTTCAGGATATGCATTCCAAGGTTATAATGTTTATCAACTTCCAACTGCGACTTCTACAAAAGGTGAAGCGGTTAGAATTGGAACTTTTGATTTAAATGACGGTGTTCAGACAATTTTTGGGAATGTTTTTGTTCCAGAATATGGAACAACTGTTGAAATTCCTGTTCAATATGGTTTAGATAAGGGTATTAAAAGACAAGTTGTTATTTCAAAAGATTACTTAACAGGGGGGCCTTTATACGTCGGATCTGAGTATTATTTTGCAGTAACTGCTTTTAATTATAATGAGAGTCCACCGTTAATTGAAGATAAATCATTGGAAACGGCATTAACTCCATATTATGTGAAGTTAGAGCCAGCTGGATTTGGTAAATCTTATTCTTCTGCAGCAGGTGATGGTCTTGAAATAACTCATACTGGACCCGGCCAAGGAGAGGTTTCTGCTACAGTTACGAATCCAGCTGATTTAACAGGTGACTTATACCGTGTTTCTTTTGTTTCAGATACATCCTATGTACACTATAATGGAGAGACTTTGAGTGGAGATTTGTGGAGATTAGAAAACATGACTACAAATGAAATTCTTGTACCATTTTTTAAACAAGCAGCAGATCAAAATGATGTTGATCAACCAATTGCTGATGGATTACAGGTTGTTGTTAGTGGTCCAGCTCCTCAAACAATTGTAGAAATTGATGAATATGCTTCATGGCCTAGTTCTGCTACATTAGTGGATGGAACTACCGATTCTCATTTATCTCCAAGTTTATCTCAAAGTGGTATGATAATAGATAATAGAGCAGGTGCGGTTAATCAGCCATCATATGCAAGAGACTATGACCGTTTTGATTACTGGGGTTTTGATGATGTTGTAGTTGATTTTGGGGATTCGTCTTTAACCTGGGAATACTATTCAGGTTGGTTGCATTTGGATTCATCTAATGTAGAGACCCCAACCAGTGACCCAGTTTATCAACCGTTTGCTGTATATCGTGTGAAGCCATTTGGTGGAGATACGTTACGCTTATTTGCACAGATTTGGGATTCAAATAATGATGGACATTGGAGTGTTAATAGTGAACCTGATCCAGATGTTCCAGGTGATTTAATTTATGACTGGGTTACTCCTACTTTTGGAGTTGAATCTTGGGAGCCTATTTACGCTACGCAAGGTTATAATCCTGACGGAACCGAAAAAAGTTATGATCCAGATTCAGTTGCACACTATATAAGTCATCAAGGTGGTGCTACTGAAGGTGAAGACTTTTATGATGCTCTTAATTTATCATCAAATTCAACATGGGGTTCTTCTCCAGGTACAATAGGGTATCCTTTTGTTACTGCTATGTTATTTGGTTGTTATTATGGACCGAACGAAGCGGGTAGTTATGTTGAAGGTTCTTCAGCTGGTGGGGCATCGTCTCTTCCAATTGCTGGTAACTATGATAAAACTGGAACAATCTTAGGCGTTAGTCATTATTTTGCTTTTCAAACAGCTAAGGGTAATACTGAAACGGATATTTTTGAATTTACTTCAACAGCACCGAGTGGTGATTCTGAAAAAGTGAAATCTGATTTGGCAATGATAAATGTGTTTCCAAATCCTTATTATGCCTCAAATAGTCAAGAGACAAATAGGTTTGATAACTTTGTCACATTCAATCATTTACCAGATGATATGACAGATGTAACTATTAAGATATATTCAATAGATGGAGTTCTCGTAAGAAAACTATCGCACAATTCAGAAATGAACCCAGGTCAATATAAGAAATGGGACCTCAGAAATGAAAGTGGCTTGCCGGTAGCAAGTGGTCCATATGTTGCGCATGTTGGAACAATTCATGGAGAGAGAGTTCTTAAGTTATATATTGTACAACGTAATCAAGTCGTTCAGTACTATTAAACAAATTCGATAACGGAGATATAAAAATGATTAAAACACTTAAAATAGTTTTACCATCGGTATTAGCTCTAGGAGTATTATTCGGTGGCGATGAGTCACGAATCGGTACAAGCGGTGGTAATCAAGTGCTTATTCCTGTAGGCGCAAGAGGTATTGCTATGGCAGGATCCGAACGAGTTTTTTCAGGCGGCCTTGAATCAATATTCTGGAATCCGGCTGGTTTAGCTAGGTCTAGTAATACGTCTGTCTTAGCTACAAGTATGGATATGTTCAATGATGTTGGAGTAAACTACTTTGGATTATCATCACCAATTGGAGAAATGGGAGCTCTTGGAGTAACTGTTAAAACAATTGATATGGGTGATATTCCAGTAACAACGGTTGAAGATATGGATGGTTCTGGTGGGGGTACTTTTAAACCTACTCTCTCAACATTTGGACTAACCTATGCAAATGCTTTTTCAGACAGAGCTTTTTTTGGAGTAACTGGAAAATTAGTATATGAAAGTATTCCTCGTGCAAGTGCATCAGCATTAGCACTAGATATTGGAGTTCAATACACAGGCTTTGCTAACATTGATGGTTTGGGATTGGCATTAGCGTTGACAAATATTGGTACAGACATGAATTATAGTGGAAGTGGTTTAACAAGCCAAGCTGTTGGTTCTGATGGAGTATCCGATTTTTATACTGCTGAAGCTTCTAATGATAAATTACCTTCTACTTATAACATGTCATTATCTTACAGTGTATCAGGTGCAATTCTTGGAATGACTTATACAAGTCATAACTTTTCTTACGATGAATTGAATTTTGGTGGAGAATACACTCTTAATGATATGTTCTTTTTAAGAGGAGGTCTTACTACTGCACTGTTAGAAGAGAATTCCTTGAATGATGGTGAAACTTTATTTAGTACTAATTTTGGAGCAGGTTTAAAGTATGCGTTATATGGAGTTAACATGGTTGTTGACTATACTTATCGTGGTACAGATTCTTTTGATCCAAGTAGTGTACTAAGTCTAGGGTTACTATTTTAGAACATTAAACTTAGTTCTTATAATTAAAAGGGTAGAGTGATCTACCCTTTTTTTTTAATTGAATATTCTAGTTAACATATTATATAACTCTGGGTTTTTCATATCTAAACCTAGATAGATTTCTTCTTTATTTTTTTGAAGGACCATCTCCCAATGTAAATGGGATCCTGATTTTGAACCTAGTGTACTCTGTCTCATCCCCGTATTCCCGGAATTTCCAATGAATTCACCAGATTTTACTATTGTACCTGGTTTAATATTCTCTTTGATATGAGATAGGTGGGCATAGATGGTAATAACTCTAAATCCAGGAATTAAATTAAAACCGTGATCCAAAAAAATAGCTTTACCAAGTAAAATACTATTAAAAATATCAGAAGGAGTATTACCTACTTTCGAACTCGCCTCTAGCATTTCTTCTCTAAAATCTGCAGGAACCTCTTTGTAATGTAAATCAGATCGAATAACGATTCCATCCGCTACAGCCCTAACTGGTGTTCCCCAATTTGCAAAAAAATCTATTCCCCGATGTATACCATTTCTGTAGTCTCTAGGGGCATTAGGAAGCCTCATTGTTCTTTTAGGTACTTTAACTCCTTCGCAAGGAAGAACTAATTTTAGGGAATCCACCCAATTTGGGTCAAAACCCAAATCATGTAAGATTACTAATGGTACCTCTTTTTTAATTTTTGATAGTAAATAAAGAGGAGAGTTTTTTGAATCTTCGTTTATTTGAGAAAATAAAAGATTAATTGAAAATAAAAAAAATACAGTATAAGTCATTCAGGTTGAAATATAATCTAATCCCTCAAGGCATGCCGTTATTGGGTCCCCTGTAAAAGATTTTATATTTTTTGATTTTAAAATTGATTCTTTTTCAGATGTTCCAAATGAAAAGGTATCATTAAAATATATTGAAGCGGTTTTAATTTTTAAGATATTGAGCGTCTCCAGAATTGTGAAATTATTCTTAGCCCATGAAGTAGGGAAAAAAATCAAACCATTGGCCCAGTTTCTATTTCTTTGTAAAAAATTTAAAGCTTGAAACTCTTTATGGGTTTGTAAAATTTTAACCTTTATATCTTTCGTGCGAATATGAACTTTAATAGCACGATTCAACTTATCGGTCGTAAGTATTTGTTTTCTATCTGACGATTGTAAGCCTAATAAATTCATATTAGGACCTTGTAATATTGAAATATTCATTTAATTGGAGTTAAGTGTCCCAAAATATAACCAATGATAATTCCGATCAGAAGAGCTAGAGTAATAATTCTCCCTTTTGCTAATTTATTAGTATAACCTTTTTTAATAGCAAGAGCTGAAACAAGTGTACCCAATGCATTTAAGATCCAAAAGATTGGAATAGATACGACCTTTATAATTAAGGGGCCAACAAAAGGAATTATAGCAATTAAAGCGCTAATACCCACAAAAATTTCTGTGAAAATGGATAGAATGAAAGTGGTTAAAACAATTATTTTTTTATCTACTCCATAGTATATCGCTAGAAAAATTAACAGAAATATGACGAACCATCCCAAAAATTTCTTCCGATAATTCTTAAGTTGTGAACTGATTTTCATAAAGACCCTAATAAAATAATAATTGAAGTGGCGAACTTTTAAATAATGTTACCTGAATGGGATAATAAGTCTATTTCATATTTTTTTAAAGTATTTTAACATCAAATGTTAAAAAATCTTTTTTTAATTTAAATAATAAAACTCTTGGTTCTTTTTCTTTTGAAATCCACAGTTCTCTTACAGAACTATCAGATATTAAAGAATTGATCAAATGATCACTTTCATTCAATTCAAAAATATCTTTTTCCAAAAACTCAATATCTAGTCTATAATGGTCACACATTATTGAGTCCCCAGTATTAAAAAGATTAGAAGAATCGGCCCATATAAAACGTGCTCGGCCTAATATTCCAAATGATTCGTATGGATACCATTTAATATCAAGATCTCTAGGTGAACTTTTTTTTAATAAAGCTATTAAAGTGAAAAAATTATGAAAAGGCGTATCTAATGAAAGTGTATCTTTCTTATTATAAATTAAATTTTTAGATGTTGATCTTTTTAATATGAATTCCTTTTTAGAGTTCATTTGATTTATTTTATAATGATATTCTTTTAAATGAAAAGTAGATGAATCAATTACTGTATTGTAATTATTATTTGTTGGCCAAATGAAGTCAGCAAGTCCAATACTGTTTACAGAAAAAATATTTTCTTCAGGACCTTTACTTTCAATTAAAAGATTAGCTATTTCATAGCCAAATATTGAAATAGAATAAGACTGGGATTGAATATTACTAAAAAGAAAGAAAGTGCTGACAATTAGGTTTCGTATTATTCCTTCCATGTGAACTTTTCTCTTAAACCCATAAAAGCAATGAGTGGTACGTAGATTGGTTGCAATAAAGCCCACAAAAAGTATGACAAGAGGTTTATATGTGTATCAAAAAGTTTAGCCCCCAATATGATTACTAATCCATCGCAAATTATTTTTAATGTAAAGATTGGAATCCAACTATTTCCAAAAAGAAATGAAATTAAAATTATAAAATTGAATAATAGTGAATTCAGTAGGAATATAAAAAAAAAGCGATTTTCTTTTATATTAATTTTGGCATTTGAGGACCAACGTATTCTTTGGTTAATAAAACTTTTTAATGTAGCCATTGGAACGGTTCTAACAAATGAATTAGGGTCTATATTAATCAATCCAGTTTTGATTTTTGTAATTGATTGTACTAAATACATGTCATCCCCTGAAATCTTTTCTTTCACTGGGTTAAAACCATCAATATCTAAAAAATCTTTTTTATAATATGCTAAATTTTGACCAGTTCCTGACCAAAATTGATTCCAACCTCCAGCACCAGCATTTGCAGAGATTATTCCTAAAAAATCAATTTTTTGATATTGATCAAAAAATTTATCTCCGTTAATTGTTGAAAAACCAATCGATATACAATTTTTATTCAATACACTATAGGCCATGCTTGAAGCCCATAGCTTTCCAACCCTACAATCAGCATCTGTTGAAACAATTATCTCACCAGTAGCCATATCTATGCCTTTTGATAAAGCGTTCTTTTTTGAGGTCATTGTTAATGATTTTTCACTTATACTAATATATTTAATGAAGCTATAATTATTTGAAGCCTCGCTTAATATTGTTGATGTTAAATCTGTCGATCTATCATCAATAAAGATTATTTCTAATTTATTAAGGGGGTATTCCTGATTGATTAAATCATGAATTAAATCGGGTAAGTTCTTTTCTTCATTTCTTGCGGCAATAACAACGGAAACTGTAGGCGCTTCTATGTCTGACGAAAGTTTGATTATTTTATGTTTAAATAATCCAGATATAATAAATATTATAAAGAAAAGATAAATGGTAAGGCAGAAAAATGTAAAAATATAAAACATTTAAATTTTTAGGAATGTTCCAGCAATTAAAAAATAAAGTAAAACACCCAAAATATCAATACTAGTGGTAACAAAAGGCCCCGTAGCAATAGCAGGATCTATATCTAATTTTCTTAATACCAAAGGTGTAAACGTACCAACGGCTGCTGCCAAAAGCATAGAACAAAAAATACTTAGGCCTACAACAACGCCTAGCATAGGAGATGTATCAATAAATTTAAAATTTGCAAAGAGACCTAACATAAGCCCATAAAGACTACCCAGAATTATGCCTACTCGAAGTTCTTTTAATAATATTTTTAATTCATTTCCAAGTTCAATTCTTCCCGTAGCCATTCCTCTTACAATAATAGTTGATGATTGAGTGCCGATATTACCCCCCATACCAATTATGACAGGAATGAAAGCCGCAAGTGCAATAACACTTTCAAGCATATATTCAAATTGTCCAATAATAGATGCTGCCATTATACCACCAATCCAACTTGCAAAAAGCCAAGGGAGGCGGGCTTTTGCATTTTCCCAACTAGATTTCAATAAAATTTCTCTATCTTTTCCAGCACCGGCCATTTGTAAAAAATCTTCAGTTGCTTCTTCTCTGATTACATCAACCACGTCATCAACAGTTACAATTCCTAATAAATGGTTATCATAATCAACAACAGGTACGGCCAAATAATTATATTGAGCAACTATTTGGGCGACTTCTTCTTGATCTGTTTGAGGTCGAACAGTATGGACTCGTTTAACCATAATATCTTTTAATAGTTTATTTGCTGGTGTTGTTGCCAGTGCTCGTAAAGAAGCAACACCAACAAGAGAATTATCTTCATTTGTGACGTATAAATAAAAAACCATTTCAGCTTCTTTTTGATCTTGCAATGCTCTTAGAGCTTCACCGCAAGTTGTATCTTGATATAAAGTAAAAATATCTGTTGTCATCATTGCACCAGCAGAATCTTCAGGATATCCCATTATTTCTTCGATTTCTTCTTGTTCTTCACTTTTTAAAAGATCAATAACAGACTGAGAGCGATGTTCTTCTAAAATACCAAGTATATAACTCTGGTCATTAGCCGAAGCATTCTGTATAAGTTCAACGATCCTCTCGGGTTTTTCAATATTTAGAAGATTTGCAATAAGAGTATCATCCAATTCAATTAAAAATTCAATTGTTTGATCGTTATTGCTCATAAGGTTGAAAATTTGTGTTTGTTCCTCATCATTAAAATATCTAAACACAATTGCTAAATCTGCAGGATGGGTTTTATTAATCAATTTAATGAGATTTATTTCTGCATTTCTTCGTAGTAAACGACCGAATGTATCTTTAAGAATAGTAATCTCATGTTTAAACATTTCTTTTTTCATTAAGAAAGCTCTTTATTTATCCCTTTAAATCCAAGGATAACAAATAACAATGCTGGTGCTATTATCCAGGGAGCAATATGTCCACTCCACATGTAAAAAGGACTTTCTGTAACCTTAGAGAAAGAAAAAAGTAAAGCCATTGAATTATTAAGTCCGTGAAGAATTAAGGATGGAACTACAGAATTTGTCTTCCACGCAAGAAATCCAAGTATTATACCAAGTAGGTAAATTTGAGCAAACCAAAATGGATTCATATGTATAAAGGCAAAAATCATTGCTGTGACTAAAACGGCTCTAGTGATATCCTTCCAATGATTTTCTAAAACTTGTTGGAAGAATCCTCGGAAGAGTAATTCTTCTCCTAATGGTGCAATGATTGCAACGGCTATAAATAATAAAATAAACCCATTAACTGACTCTGGTCTTAACATTCCGTCTAAATCCACAACATACTCAGGAGCTTTAATGAAAATTTGTATAATTTTATCTAACTCATCTGATAGAATTATAATTCCAAACGATAATAAAATCGTATTAAAAATTGTTGATGGAGAAACACTTTTTAATCTGAGTGTTTTTATGATAGGTTGATTTTTAGAAATCAAATACCAGATTAAGGGAACAAGCATAAAAGTCTGACCTATGATAAAAGATAGGAATGTATATGCTTTTTGAGGGCTTTCAGGGTTTGAAAGACCGATTCCTAGGACTATTCCACCTGCTAAAAAGGCTGAAATAACAGAAGCTATTACAATAAGTGTCGCTGAACGAACATTAAGGGGGGCATTATTCATAAATTTTCTCTAATGACTTGTATTTATTCTAAGGTCTTTCTAAATATTATTAATTAAAGAAACCTAATGAAATTACCAAAATGATATAATTCAGTGGCCCTTTTTATTATTAAATCTCGCTCAAATAATTCAAAATTATTGAGCTTGCAGAAGCGGCGTTGAGAGATTCGCCAAATCCAGTTTTTTTGATGGAAATCTTTTCATCTAAAATTTCTAAAGTTTTTGCAGTTAATCCATGTGCTTCATTACCAATAATTATTACATAATTCTTCGGATAGTTTATATCTTTATAAGACCTTCCTCTTTGATCAGCCCCAATAAGGGTGTGTGTGGCTTTGAATTCTTTTAAATGAATGTCAATGTATAATGCAATTGCAAAATGTGATCCCATTCCTGCACGTATTACTTTAGGATTAAATGGGTCTACGCAGTTTTTTGATAAAACAATTTTATTAAAATTAAAGTATGATGCAGATCTTAAAATAGTTCCCATATTACCCGGATCTGATATTTCATCTAAGTACAACCAAGAAGAGTGCTCTAGATTTATAGGTTTTTTTTCGGGTAATGAGCACAGCGCTGAGATTCCCGAAGGGCTTTTTGTAAATGTGATTTTTTCAAATTCTTTATTAGTTATGTTTTCACAATCTATCTTTGCCTTTATAATTGAATTAATTAATGGCTTATTTTTATCTAAAAAATCATTAGTTATGTAAATTGTTTTTATTTTGGTTTTATATAAAATAGCAGATGTTATTAACCTTTTTCCTTCAATAAAAAAAGATTTAGATTGATTTCTATTTTTACTTTTTCCTAAGCTTTTTATATATTTTATTTGATTATTATTCATTGTTTTGATATACAATATTACCGTTCAAAATTGTAAAAAGAACATGAGTATCTAGAATATTATTTCCATTATCTGATTTTAATTCTTGATTTAAAACTGTAAAGTCAGCGTAAAATCCTTTTTTTATTTTTCCTTTTATTTCTTCTTCATAAGAGGCATAAGCCGCCCATTCAGTATACGATTTTATTGCCTCACCTAAACTCATTTTCTGCTCAGCATGCCACCCATTTTCAGGGAAACCTTGTTTATCCTTTCTAGTTACAGATGCGTAGATACCTTCTAAAGGATTTGGATTTTCTATGGGAGCATCAGAACCACCAGGGACAGGAATATTTAATTTTATAAATGACTTCCATGGATATGCCTCATGGATACGTTCTTTACCTATACGCTCTTCAACCCAATCCATATCGCTTGTACAATGAGTTGCTTGCATCGCTGGAATTACATTAAGCTTTTTAAAACGAGGAATATCATTTTCATGAACAATTTGAGAATGTTCGATTCGATTTCTTAGTACGGGATTTGCTACTTTTTCATAATTATCTAAAATGATTCTAATTGCTCGATCTCCAATTCCATGGGTATTAGTTTGAAAGTTAGCATTGCTGAATTTTTGAACTAATCGTTGATGTTCGGATGGATCAATTAGCAATAACCCCTTTTCTTCAGGTGAATCTGAATATGGTTCTAATAGAGCGGCTCCTCTTGATCCCAGTGCACCATCTAAATATATTTTAATTGATTGAATCTTTAAAAATGGATTATCTTTTTCTGGCCCACTATTTAAATAAGGTTCATAATCTTTTGGGTTATTATGTAACATTGTAAATACTCGAACTGAGAGTTCCTGATTATTATACATTTTTTTAAGAACGTCAATTTCTTTTTTAGATGTTCCAGCATCATGGATTGAGGTAATCCCCAGTTTATTTAAAAGAGCTTGAGCTTTAATTATTTGTCTCCGTATATCGCTATCAGTCTTTTGAGGAATGCCAGCTTCAATTACATCAAGCGCATTATCTATAAAAATCCCAGAAGGGAAACCTTGTTTATTTCTAATAATTATTCCACCATCTATATCGGTAGTATTTTGAGTCATGTTTGCACTTGCAATTGCTAAGCTGTTTGCCCATATCGCA